>Ga0222628_1000133_pt1 | contig 37032 bp, 73 predicted proteins | sample AntAcemetageno95_FD_179860 | JGI IMG/M metagenome (GOLD analysis project Ga0222628, IMG submission 179860) | Saline water microbial communities from Ace Lake, Antarctica - #95 | ecosystem: Environmental > Aquatic > Non-marine Saline and Alkaline > Saline | place: Antarctica: Ace Lake | collected...
CTTCTATGTACAAATCTTTATCTACTGTATGATACTCGTCATACTCGTAGTAATAATAAGAACGTGCTGAGCGTTGTAAGAATGCTAATAATCTTTTCGTATCAATCTTCTTTAAGACTTCAGGTATTTCTACCTTGCTCATATCTTGTTTTGTTCTTTGCCAAGCTTTAACGTTTTCGTAATACTTAAATCCAGTTGATACATCGCATGTACCGTCTTTATTTACTTTTCTTACAATTCCGCCAACTTGTTTAAAGCTACCATTTACTTTAACTCTAATGCTACAAGTTTCATCTATCTCAAATACATGAGGTTCGTATGTACTATAACATCGTGATGGGTGTTGTTTACGTTTAAGTGCAACATCTTTCTGTTGTCTTAATGACCAAAGTTTTTCCCAATGTTCGATTGATAAATGTTTCTCTGAGATATCTCTCTCATTATATAATTTTTCTAATGCTTCTGTTTCTATACTCATAATATTGCTTAATTTTTAATTTAACATTACTTGGCTAATATACCAAATGTTTTTGACTTACCAAAGTGTTTCTGTAAAAATCTATGCAACAATCATGACGTTATTCCTTTTTAATTATTTTTATATTACTAATGTACTAATTTATCTCGCAATAAAAAAGTATTTGTCGCGTACATCAGGTTCGAACTGATTTATCGCAGGATATGAGCCCGTGACCTTTTCCTCTAAGCTACGCAATATTTAGAAGCTCTACACAGAATCGAACTGTGGTCTTCTGGTTCAAAACCAGGTGTAATTACCGTTATACGATAGAGCAATATGTTGTCTTACAAGGATTCGAACCTTGAACGCCTGGACCAAAACCAGATGTGTTACCATTACACCATAAGACAATGTTTTTTGTTGCTCTGCCAAGATTCGAACTTGGGCTACCTGATTCAAAGTCAGGTGTGTTAACCTCTACACTACAGAGCAGTTTTTCGATTAAACCTAAAAAAAGGCTTAAGAAGTAAATCTTAAGCCATCGTTTATGTAAAATATTTTATATCAACTATGAACCTAAGAATTTCCCAACAGTTTGCTGTTGTTGCATTTGCATAGTATATTGATAAGTTCTAGTCATTGTTTCTATTTGTTTGAGTATTATATATTGTTGTTTGTTTGATTGTTCTATACTAAAGTAAGATAAAGTTTCGCAATTACAAAGCTTTTTCTTCTTCTATTTCACATAGAGTATGTAAAGCGCTTTCTAGGCTTACAACTACATCGTAAAGTTTTTTATTGGGTTTTATACTATAATTCTTAATTAAATCTGTATAGACAGTATTTAACTTTTTATTCTTTGAACCGGCTATTAAATGCGGCTGTGGTTTTAAATTAAAATCAAATGTCTTCTTCTGCTTCATTTCTAACTTAGGTACCCAATCTGTGCTACCCGATACGTTATCATCCATAAGTTTTTATCTTTTTATTATTTATCCATGTTTTAGTTTTACCATTGTCACATGTTTACATCTACCTTTAAATGTGAAACCTTTACATGAGCAGCTCCATTTACTATTCACTCTTACAACATCATATGCTTCACCTGTTCTGCTGCTCTCAACTGTCTCATACATATCTGGTAAATTAGTAGCAACCATTTCTGGTGTCCAAGTTCCTGCTAAATATGCGTCAATTTCTTCAGTAGTGCAACCTCTTCCAGGTGCAGGTTTCGGAACTTCCTTTTCCCAGTTTGCATAAACTTCTTCAAGCGTAATATCCATTGGTACCTCATGATAACCTGGAACTACGAATCGTTTTCCGTTTAATGTGCAAAGTCCTGGTGGCAAAAAGCTTTTGAATTTCATATGTCTATGTGTTAATTACAAGACTAAAGTAACAATATTTCCTCAGAAGCCAAAGCAATTCTCAGTTTATTTTGGCAAATATTTATGTGCTGTTTTTGGGTCAAGTATAAGTAGTTGTCTAATCGCAGTTGAACTAACGTGTGAATAATCTATATCACATGGTAAATAAACAACTTTGTAGTCACTTTTCATATCAGTCATAAATCTCCCTTGATTTATCTCATAATCTAAATCTGCACCGTTTCTTAAACCCTTAACTACTGTAACATCACAATGTTCACTCTCATAATCTGAGATAAAATCAGTTAACAATCCTTTGATATATACAACTTCATTATATCTAGTAGCTTGCATATTATTTAAAGATTCTAATGCTTGTTTAGTTGCATCAGCTTTATTTGGATTATGGCCAACTGCAATAATAACTTTATCAAAAATCTCTTCAGCTTGTTTCAAAATAGCTAAATGACCTTTATGGAAAGGATTAAATGAACCTGGGTAAACCACAACTCTAACTTTCCTACATTTTATAAAATCAATTAACTCATGTATATAATGATTGTCTGTTGGTCTAATCAGTATGAGCTTGTTTAGGACAGCTATTCTACCCTCTACATATTGAGCATAAGGAACATGTTGATACTCCTTAAAAATCTGGTTTTCATATTCTACAAGCTGTTCGATTGTAGCATCATAGATAGAACCTATATCAAATTTTCTAAAGATTCTAGATAATTCTGTAGTAGTTTCATCATTAATATTTGACTCATGAATTATCTTAGTTACATTTGATGTAATTTCAGTATGTAAGAATCCAGTTGTCTCATCAAAATAAAATGCAGACTTCTTTTCATTATCACTTTTCTTAGGGTCATATATGACGTCATGATAAAATGCAGCTAGTATTAATATAGCTACTTGTTCTTCAGTGAATGACATTACTTCTGTAATGTTTTCAATTGACTTTATAATATAGTCAAGATGGTCGAGTGTGTGAAATACTCGATGAGGTTCCTGCCATCTTTTAATTACATCATTTGCTAATTCCTCAGCATGACGAATCTCTTGCCAGCAATGTATATGTAATAAATCTTTGAGCTGGTCTCTATAAACATCAACGGTGTTGTGTATTGAACCAGCAGCTTTAATTGTATAACTTTTCATTAGATTATCTCGTAATTTTTAGCTTTCTTAATTATAGTAGCTAGAGCATTGAATGATTTTTCAAATTCTCTATTGTTATTTACATCTAAGATTGTAATAGTTTCATCAATAACTTTTCTTACTAACCAAATTGTAGCAGGTTTAGTCCAACTGTAATTTTCGTAAGTCTTAATTATCTTACCATCTTTAATTTTTTTCTTCAAATTATTAATAGTACCTTGAAATGCTTTAACTTTCTTTTCTTCTTTCTCTTGTAACAGTTCAGCAACAACGTGCTCACCTGAAAGTTCAGCTGTAGCAGTGTAAATGACTAAGTTATGATTATGTCTACCTTTAGAATTTAAAGTGCTTACTGCTGCACCTTTCTGGGCCCATACGTTTTTATTATACCCACCTACAAATTCACCAGAGTCAGTATTCTTTACTCTGTAAAATTCTTTTTTGTCAATTTTATTTCCTGTTGTTTCTTTATCGTTGTCCATTATATTATTTTAATTACAATACTAAAGTACCAAATATCCATCAGAACCCAAAGTTTTTTTAAATGTTTACTAAAATTTGACTGATATATAATAAAAATAAGAATAGTGTAAATGAAAAAATACGTAAAAAATCTAAACGAATTTCTTAGCGAAGACTTAAATAAACACGACGTCGGTGATGTTCCTTTAAATGAAGCATTCCAAAGTGGTATATTATCTACTCTAGCTAAGCAGAGAGCAGTATTACAACAAATTCAAGCATTGTCTGGAAAAGGAATTGACCTTTTTAATATCCAAGATGCAATGATAACTAGAGTACAAGGTAAAGAAGCTTGGAAATACAAACAAGATAATTTTATTAAATTCTGGTTCCAAGGCGATAAGTTCGCTATGACTACTGTAGGTAATAAAAGAATTGATAGATGGTTAAGTCCAACAAGAAGTAAATGGGCCAGAGAAGGTGCAAACGAATTTCAAAACTGGACAGGTAAAGATTTAAAGAATCTTTCACATGCTTTAGTTATTGACTTAAATCAATTACCTAAAAAGAATGCAGTTAAGATTGCAAGAAAAGCTGCAAGTGCTGGAATGGTTGCTAGTAATAGTGAAATTAAGAAAGCAAATCTCGAAAGATATCGTAAGACATTAGCAGACCAACAATTCTCTGATGGTAGTGAATTAGACCTTATCGTTAATGCAACGAAACATGTACAAAAACTTGTTGATACATTTTCTCCATTAGCTGTTGTTACAAATCCACCGTCAGACAGCTTCTATTATAGTTACGTAAAAGACTATGCTAAGAAATTATTAGAGTATATTAAAGCAATTGAAGAATCTTCATATGATATTGACAAAGTAATTAATAATGAATGGGGTAGAGCTATTCCAATTAAAGGTGAACTTAAGAAAATTCTTCAAAGTGTTAAAGATTACAACTCACAATATATGAACCGTGAAAATGGTGCAGATAAAATCCTTAAATTAATCTCAGCAGAAGGGCGTTGGAGTGATTTTAAAACTTGGTTAATTGCAAACACTAAACCAGAATTTGCACAAGTTATTGAAGGTGTAGAAGATTTAAACGCTTGGGCTAATAAAAATGTACCAAACATTATATCATCACTTAAATTTACATCAATTGTAGAACTTGAGATGTTTGCTGATATCATGTATAATATTGGTAGAGACTTTAGTGACCTTAATAGATTCTTATATGGACTTAACTTCATGCATGATAGATGGGTAGAAGCTGGAAGAACAGAAGCTACTGTAGAAGATGTAGTTGGTGAAACAACAGAAGAATATCCAATCGAAAGAGAGTTAACTAACTATAATGGAACTAAGAAGCTTATGTCTTCAACAGATATCCTTAAAAGAAAACTACAAGCACTTCAGAAGATTACATACACATCGTAATAATAAAAAGTACAGACCATAAAAAAGGAGAGCAATTGCTCTCCTTTAGTGGGATTAAATCCCTATTTAATAAAAGGATTGTTCTGTTCTATAAGTGTCGTAAAATTCCTTTCTGTACTCTCACAGAGAGCCTGGAAATTTTCAACGTCACTAGATTCTAAATCGAACCATTCATTTCGCACGCGTTTTGTTGCAAAATGCCGATGAAGAAAACTCTCCACCTTTCTACCATGTTTGCTTTCGAAAACTTTTAATATTGTTAGCTCTCCCGGGTTTGACGTCGCTAATTCCTTTAATCGTTTTTCTGGTGCTCGTTTGGTATAACCGATTTTATAATTTATCTCTCCATTGAAATAACATTCAATTAAATAAATTCGATTCATTGTTTATTGCTTTTAATATATATCTTCCTTTCAAGCTATAATCTTCACTAGTTGCGATATAAACATATATTATAGTATGTCATTAAACCCTAAAAAACCGGACGATGAGCCCGGTTGTAATTAGTATTTTTATGAGAATTGATTGTATAGCCAATCTGCTGCGTCAATTGTATCGTAGTCTTCTCCAGATTTCTTGTTAATCCAATCTAATGTCCCGTCATTGTTGTTAATGAAGTCCATCAGCATATCCATAGATTCTGATTCGTCATAGTCTTTCAATCTCATTGATTTAATTTCTTTCTTCAATGTTTTCATTGACCAGATACCCTTTTTACTAACTTTAATAGGATTTCCTTTTTTATCGAACTGACCTTCATGTTCAGTAGGGTCAACATTCGATAATTGATATAAACCAAAATCTTTCGTCATAAGAGTTTCAGGCTTTGGCATACCATCTATAAATATCTTCAAACCATAATCAAAATCATATTCTAAAAATTGAATTAACTTAAATTTCTTCCAACTTGACCATGTGTCTTTTTTAAGCCAATATGATTTGCCCTTTTTTAATTGTTTTCTTGCTTCAACTTTATCCATTGCAAGGGAAAGAAATGGCTTTACTTTAGCTTCATTTAAACTTTCTTGAAAGTCTTCAAATAACATAACATGTTCTTTCATATTACTTAATTTTTTTAGTATTTATTACAACTGTAGCTACAGGGAAATTACTCTTGTCAATAGCTTTTCCTATAGTATCATATAATGCAGCAAGTTCGTCTTCAGACGCAAATTTATGGCCATTCTTTATTGTAATTCCAATTCTACCTTGCTTTGTTGTAAAACTAACATCATAGTCGTTCTTAGCTTCATTTACTTCAGCAGCTGATTCATCTGCATGAAATTCTTCAAAGGTTTTAATATTTTCCATTATTCTAGAGTTTTTATTTGTTTATATATCCCTAGAATGAAATGAATTTAACCTTCGCCCACATCTTTCTGTTTGTAACCTTTAATTTGTAGGTTCCCATCAGAGTCTTTTAAAATGAACTTCTTTAATCTACTTATCATGAAGTCTACTTTGTCTTCCTCCCAAGGAATTTCAATATACTTAGGATTCTGTAAGTAACGTACAAATCTAGCAGATATTTCGTGGTAGTGTTTAAAGATGATAATATCACAGTCTATATAGACGACGTGGCCAGAGAACTCGTTATGGATATTTCTCATCATCATTGTAGTATGTTGATTTATCTTCTTAGCTACAAGCTCTCTAGACCTTAAGTAAGCTTTATCACTTCCTAATACTCCATAAGCCATGTTCAACCAAATCTTAATAAAGGAATTAAGTTTCTGTAAATATTCAAAACCACTTTCGTGTGCCATTCGTTTTACTTCTTTGCGTGCATACATCATCATGTTATAAATCTTACCAAATTGAGGTAAGTTAAATTCAGGTTCTTCTTTATCAATAATATATTTTAATGAATTTGGGTATAATGAATTAAATTCAATTCGAGTAGTGTTTGTCAACCAAATATCTTTGAAGCTCTCATTCAGTTTAATATAAGCACCCATCGAACTATTATCATCACCATAAGGTGGGTAGAACCCAGGAACTTTAACGCCTGGAGGAGCTAAATCAAAATCGTATGAATTGTTTTCTAAGATATTAAAGACCATTGTAAGTAAGTCCCAAACTGCTAATGGCATACGTGGTGCACCATTCTTATGAGTAGCCTCGTCAAGATAAAACCAATTTTGGTATTTGTCAAGCAAAGTATTTAAAATCGTAGGGTAATGTAACTCCTTTAAGTTATTATCTAAATCTTCTAGTTTGAGTTCTGAAACAATCTGAATAGCTGTTTCTTCTAATTTGTGAGTATACACATCACGTGATACATCTTCGTGTGACAACGGGTGTTGTCCACTTAAGTTTACTGTTATCATTTGAAATTATCTTTTTTAAGGTGTTGAAGTTATCTCCACCATTGTTAATACTTAAGTGTATTACATGATAATTTCAAATTGTTTCAGAATTTAGTTTGAGATTGAGGTGGAATTGTCGGTATATTAGTACTCTGGCCATCTTCTGCAGCTGCTTGTAAAGCTTTTGTTTTTTCCGCAAATCTTCTCCACTTTCTACTAATTCTACCCCAGATATAAAACATTGCAAAGTAAGCACTCCATAATATTGTTAATCCACCTAACTGAGCAACATACCACATAGGTTCTGTCGCGTTTCCGTATAAAGCCATCAGCGCTGTTACAATTATGTAGACTCCAGTTGCTTTATACATATTTTTTAAAAAGTTTCTGCTTCTTTGGTTCATGCTGTTTCAAATTGTTTAGTAAATGAGTACCTTGCTTTGCCTTCTGCAATGCCTTCTAATATACATTCATTCTTACATGTAATATTATCTAAAAATAATTGACCATGTGAACGTTTAGTTTCTCCTAAGTGTTCATACTCAGTGTAGTATAAAACCATTACATACCAACCATAATGCCAATGATGATGTACTGTGTCAATAGTAACTGTTCGTTTTTCCTCGTTATCAAATAACTTTGCACCTTCCCACTCATGTCCATATTGTCTGCCACCATCTGGAAATAAATCTTCAAACAATGGATAAATTACTTCACCTGCAAGTTCATTCCTTGCTTTCCGAGCAGCTCGTATTCTCATGTATAAGTCGTGGTTGAAATTGGAACTGATAATATCTTTATCTTCTAACATATGATATGATTTAATGTAAGTCTAAAGTAACAAGAATAATTCAGGACCCAAAGTAAAACCCCAAAAAGCTCACCGAAGTGAGCTGTATGTTATTGAGAGCTAATTACTTAGCCTTTATTTCTCTTATTGCTTTCGACATTTCTTTCTCCATTGCTACTTTGATAGCTGGTGATAAGAAGCTTCCTGCCTTGTCTAGTTCTTTCTGGGCATCAATTCTAAACTTTGCAATCAGTTTAATTAGTCCTGCTGCTGCTTTATCTGGGTCGCCGTGTTCATAGTCTTTATAACTTGGGCCTATATATTTCCTTAAATCAATGCTCTCATTGAGGTCATGAAATTCTTCGAATGTTTTTATATTTTCCATAGCTTATAAGAATTTTCCAATTTTACTCTTACTCTCTAACTTTGCAATTTGTTCCCAAATTTTAACTTCTTCTTTCCACGCGCCATCTTCATCTTCAGCATCTTTTAAATATTCAACAAGATTTGATAGATGGTCATTTACTCCATAATACGCGTCTTTGATTCCTGTTATGATTTCAGGATATGTATCATTCAAAGAAAGTATCTGTTCTTTATCAATACCTTCATTTACAAACTCATTAAAGTTCTTTACTATATTTCCCATGTTGGCTAATTTTATTTTATATATTCTTTTACTTTACCTTTTAATACAAGTGTAGGTACTTTTTTCCAGTCCTTAATATCATTACTCATTACTGCTGAACCACCTTCTTTGTCATTGACAGCTAATGTTATATGAGGAATTTTATTTAATGTAGGATAACCTTCCACTTGAACAGCTATCGCTTTATCTGAGACACCTAACTTAATTACTTTAATATCTACTGTCTTGTTGATATCGTCTGCTCTATCAACTGCTTCTACTCCCTTAGCGAATGCTATCGTCATATGGTGAGCAATGGTCTTCCATTCTTCTGGAATTTTATCACCAAAAGCTGCTAACAACTTGCTTCTGCTTTTATCATCTAAGACAACTGCAGAATAATATATTTTCTTTGACTCATTTAAAAAGTCTGAATAGTTTTCGTGTATCATATTATCTATGCCATTTATTAGCAGGACCATTATTAAAATTGTTAATCTCTTTCTCTTTCTCCCACTTCATAATAGTCTTTAAATCTTTTGGTAACTTCTTTAATGTTTCCATTGTACCATAACTAACACCTGGGATAGGACCATCTGACCATTTTGCAATCTCCTTTGTATCAAGATTTACATACATGTCATGGTATATCTCATTTTTAAATTTAGCAATAGAAGGTTTAAATTCAAATCTCCAGAAGATAATAATAGTATTGTCAAAATTCTTAGATGCTTTAATCTGAACAGTTTTATTTTTCTCAAAATAACTATTCAACCATTTACCTACAGCTTCAGTATCACTTTCATTAGGAATATCACTCTGAACTTTTTTCTTCTTAACTTTATCAGCTACATCTTTAACTGAATCTATGGAAGTAATAAATGCTTCCCATGATTTATACATCTTTGTAAATGTAGCCTTCTTAATATCAGTTGGTTTAATATCGGCTTTACCTTGCATGTTCAGTGCACGTTTATCAGTAATTGTATTTGTAATTATTTCTAACTTTCTTTTCTTTCCGCTTCCTTGCCATACGAAACGCATTTCTCTCCACTTGTCGGTTTTAGTATTCTTGTATACACAATAAACTAACTCATCGAAATAAAGGCCTTTAGCTTTTAAAGGTGTTGAAAAGAAAAAACCTTGATTCAGGCCTTTTAAACCCTTTATAAATTTGACATTTCCTTCAATTTCAGCTTTGATTTTTCGAAGGTCTAATTTTCCAACTTTAGGAATATCAAATTTCTTAGCTTCGTTAATACTAAGAAAATCGCTATATGCTTGTAGTTTAAATTCGTTCATTATTTTGATTTTTTTGCAAGTTCATCATGTACGTTCTCAAGTGTCTTTAAGAAAATCTTCTCAGCTTTCTCAATATCTTTAACATAACCTACACTTTCTTTTTTATCAATTTCTGGGTCACTTCCCAGCATATATTTAATCTGTTGTAATTGTGCACTGAATTTTTTCATGAATCCTTCTATCTTAATCATATCATTTTCGATAGTAACTTCTTCATTCAGGTCATGAAATTCTTCAAATGTTTTAATGTTATCCATTATAATCCGTTTTCTTTAAGCCAGTTACTTACTGCCTGTATTGTTCTATTAAATATTACATTTCTATTATAATCTAATCCAAAAGCTTTAAAGTATTCTTTTGCATCATCATACGCATTGAAAGGTTCATCATTATTATTCTTATCTTCAATTCCTTTGATTACCTGTAAAGAGATATAAGCTGCTTCAGGACTATGCGAATTAAAGCTGTCATTGAAAAAACCATATAAAGAACCTCCTGCCAAATCTGAAAGTACTGGGCTCTTCTTTTTAATAGTGTTTGAATTAAATCTATCTTTACCAAAACTCAAATAAAATTGCATTAACAAAGCTTTATTGTCATCATACTTTATAAGCTTGTATTTCTTCAGTTCTTTGACTGTAGCTTTAATTTCCTTTGGTATCTTCAATTTCTTACCCGTTTCTGCTTCAGAATCTGCGATAGCTTTATCTATATCTGCATCAGTATACATCGATTCATTTATAAATTCATCAAAGTTTTCGAATATCTTATTCATTGAGATTAATTATTTCTTCTGAGAATTGAAAGCTTTCCATTGCCATTATAGAATTGAATGCTGTAGAAGCTTCGACGTTTCTTTTAAGAATTTCTTCTAAAGCTTTCTTATCATCTATACCGGTCATATCCATTATAGCTTTTAATACGTTTTTGTTTCCAGGCTTCTTGTACCACTTTTCTAATAAATCCATTATTGCTTCCGCAACCTTAGATTCATTCATAGACTCTGCAGCCATTATATTATCAAAAGCTTCGAACTCATCTTCACTGTCTTTAAGAATTTTTAATAAAGTCTTACCAGTAACTCCTGTTAATTCTTCAATTGCCTTTAAAGCTTTCTTATCACCAGGCTTCTTATACCATGTTTCTAAAAAGTCCATTATTGCCTCAGCAACTTTAGATTCGTTCGTAGAACTGTTATCTGATTCCTTTACTTTAGCTTTCTTATGAAGGCCTTTTATAATTTCACCAACTTTCTTAAGTGGAGTTAATGTTCCTGCAGTAGTATCATCTTTATGTTCTTTCTGATACTTCATAGTCTGTTCTGCATCTGCTTCGTCTTTCTGTTCACCGAAACCGCCAGACATTTCAATTGCTGCTTGGCTTTTAATAGTTTTCCAATCTTTATTATTAGCTAACACCCAGATTGGACCATGAGGTTTATCATCATCATCTACAAATTTCTCACTAAATGTGAATTTATATAATACTCTTTTATCATCTTTGCCTTCATTGCAAAAATCTGTATAACTTTCGTGTATTTTATTCATCTGAATATTTTATTTTACTTGTTTAACTAATGATTTAAGTCTCTTACTTAGAAGTTCATCAATACTCATTAACATATCGTCATCCTTATCTAAAGGTTTATTATCTTTCCATTCCTGGTATGCATTTACCATCTCATCCATTTCTTTAATGAATTTACCTAACTTACTCTTAGTATAATCTGCACCATAATATGATTCAGGGTTAACATCTTCTCTATTTGTAACATCAGTAAATGGATTAACTACTCCAATTCCCTCATACTCGAATGATAAAGCTTCTTCAACTTTATGAAATTCTTCAAACGTTTTTATATTGTCCATTAGTTTTCTTTATTTTAATTTCTAGAAGCCTGCACAGTAGCGACAAAGCACAGACTTTAATAATGGTCGAAACCATAACGGTCCTTAATCCGTATATCTTTATTCAGTTAAATCACTTACCTTCATATTAATGTGAATTGTAAGTTCGTTTCCTTTACCTGTTACAGAAGCTGCTCCTAAAATATCGTTCAGTTCTGCTACAATTACTTTCATTGATTTCTTAACTAATTTTTTACCTTTTGCACTATAACTTGCATTTACTGTAAAGCCTGCTTTCTTAGATGAACCACCATAAGGTCTAACTTCCGTATAAGATGATAATGAATGTCGCTTTCTGTAGTCATATATTTCTAAAGCTTCTTCTTGTCTACCTAAGATTTTCTCAATCACAGTTTTTAAAGCTTCTGTATATGGTTTTGCTGCAGCCCATCGTTTGTCAGAATCACTGAACATGTAAGACGCACCTAAATCTCTGGATTTATTATCCTTGATATATTTAACGATACCTTTAACTGTATCAACTCTACCAATTTTCTTCATGAATTTCTTAATTTCACCGGCATACTTCTTCTTAGTCTTCATTCCACTTGCATCATAAAAAGAAATATCATATGATGGGAACCAATTTGATGTACTTGAACCATAAAGCATAGTACAATTTACCTGTGTGAATTTCTTCTTAGGGTCTGATATACAAGCACTTACGATACCTTCATGGTAGCCATTATCATTTGAATCATAATATCCACTCATTAATGAATTGTTGTTTTTATTAAAATCTAATCTAATGTAGATATCATCACCACCATCAACACCAATTTTAATATCACCTGCTTTGAAATTTAACTTACTACCATTAAGTTCAAGTTTATTAACTTCATCTGTAAGTGTTTTTGCCATTGCAGCTATTTGTTTTCTGAATGAATTTGAATCAATTCTATCACCAGAACTTTCTGCAGCAATTGATTTGTATAATGTTAAAATACCAACATCACCTAATTTCATGCCTTTGTATAATTCAAGCTTCTCACCTTGTGTTAATGTAATAGCAGTCGGTACATAAGTTTTAGCTCCAGAAACTTTGCTTCTACTGCTTGCAGCATCATCATTAAATGCTCCGTATCTGAAAGTGTATGCTACCATACCGCCGACATTCATTTTAGCTAATAAACCAGCTAAGTCTTTTCGTTTAACACCTTTAACATTGTTAGCAATTACTTTAAATGGCTTCTTCTCATCATAATCACCTTTCTGAACTATAGCAACGATATTATCATTGATAGTGAAAATTGTAATTGTTTCAGAAGTAGCTCCTGTGTTGTTAGACATCCAACTACCGTTCTTATCAAAGTCTGCGATATCTTTCATTTTGTAGTTACCAATATATTCACCTGCATTTCCAGTATTAGTCCACAGCTGGTGTTTCATTCCTCTATCTGTAATAGTATTCAGTGCGATGTTAGCACCATCTTTATCGGCTAACTTCTGTAACATTTGCTTTCCTTTATTATCAGACTTGCCAAAAATATCTTGTAACATCGAAGATTGAAAAGCTTCGAGTATTAAATTGTCTTGAAATGAATTAAAGCTTTCGAATATTTGATTCATATTTGTTCTTTATTTTAGTTATTGATTTATATATTGGGAATTATTTAAACAGCTTTAATATTTTGCAAATACTTGTACTAATTTTTGTCTTAATTCTTCATCAGTAATCGGCTGGTCGACAATCCAAGTACTTCCCTTTGAAACACTTTTTACCATCCAGAAACCTTTCTTATGGAACTTCAACATTGCAAATTCCTTATCAGGAGTACTAAACTGAAAATCAGGTGTCTTACTTTTACTTCCTCGTGAACCAGTACTTGCATGTACCTTACCACCAAGCTTCTTCAGCTTCTTCATATTATCATGTAAAACCATTAATGCTTTACTATCTAATACATCATTGATAGCTCCTGTTGCTGGCCATGCAATCTTAAGTTTCTTCATCTTACCTGGCATTTCACCTGCTTCAATCTTCTCAATAGTTTGATTATATTTTCCAATTGTTGTAGAGATTCTACCACCTACTTTAAAGAAGCTCATGTTTTTACCACCACCTCGTTTATAACTAATTACCAAAGTAACTGAATAATTATCTTTACCATAACTACTCTTACTAATCTCAGCTACTTCACCTTGCAGTACTGCAGGATTCTTAGATTTAGAAGTAACATCATTTGTAGTAATTCTAATATTGTCACCCTTCTTGATTTCTTTCTTAATCTTATCAGGCTGAATTTCTTGACCTTCATTCAAGCTTTCTAAATCTTCTAAACTTTCTAAAAGTTCATTGTTCTTGAATTGTTCTAATGTTAAAATATATTTTTGTGTCTCCATTTAGTTTCCAGTTCTTTTTCTGATTTTCATTAATGCTGACTGTAAATCCTTTGAAATACCTTTTGCATCCATGTTAGTTAACTCATCAGCAGCATCTTTATAGAATGTAACTGCCCATCCAAGAAGATTTTCCCACATGTCATTATCAGCATATTTCATAATCTCAATTGCATCGTCAGATTCATCTCTTGATTTTTCATTTGTCTTACCTTCTGTAACCTTTTCATTAGCTCTTGTTTGCATCAAGATATCAGCTACAGAATCTGAAGGTTCAGTATCTCCGTTTGGAATATAATGACGAAGAATACCACCATCTGGGTCTACACCAATTTCAAATTCATCAAAGTCATTTTTATGATAATCATTTTCGCTTTTTAATTTCGACTTAATATAAATCACTGCACCATCCCAATCATCAGGATAATCTGGCTTCTTCATTTTAATAGATGAAAAGTTCTTAGAACGTTTTAACGCCTTGAACATCTTATCTAATAATGCATTGTCTTTACTTGATTTCTCATTTATTACAGATTCATCAAATTTCCGTGCAACTAATAAATCGCTAAGGTTATCAAACCATTCACCTTTATCTTTCTTCTCACCTTCATCTTTTACGAAATACTTACCGTTTTTCTTCTGAACATATAACGTATCATAATGCCACTTGTTGTCTTCATACTCTTCAAAACCTACACTTCCTAATGTAGCTTCATCTTCAGTAGACATTTTATCAAACTTCTTAGCTTCATTGATACCATGAAATTCCTCAAATGTTTTTACTACTTTTTCCATATTCTATTTATTATATTTTTTCTTTAAATCTTTATCATGTTTCAACCAAGCCTCAACTTTCTTTGTCAACTTAGTATCTTTATTCTTCTTTGCAAATGACTTCAACTTTGTTATATTACTCATGTTTAAACCATATCCGAATTTACCAAGCATTCCTGCTTTACCACCACCGTGCCATCTATTACCGAAATAATATTCATCTGGCCAGTTAGCTTCAATATGACTTGTAATCTCCTCATCAAATGGCTTATAACTTATAGCGTCACCGTATGTTAATTCAGCTCCTTTAGCTTCGTTTAGATTTTCAAACAATCCATTTATAATTGTATCAACCTTCTTCTTAGCTTTCTTATCTGATGTATAGTCATCTAAGCCGCTTAACAAAGCTTGATAAATTTTACTTCTTGTTCCTGCTTTAAATTGTTTTGCCTCAATCTTAACATCTCTGCCATCAGATAATGTCAATTCAATATAACTGGGATTCACATACTCAGAATATGTAGCATATCCTTTTGCAATAGAATTATCTAATCTTGTGAATGTCTTACCAGTAACTTGAACTTCTAATCCTTCTGATAAAAATTCTTTAAAACTTTCGTGTATTATCATATCAATTCGCTTTTCTTTGTTTTATTTATTCTTGAAAAAATCAACTAAATATGATTTTAACTTGCTAATCTTATTTGCTGGCACATAATAATAATCATGATACACTCCCATCTGAGTACTATTTTCCTCATCATACTTCTTACCTAAATTATCTTTTATATAACCACTGACAGTATCATACTCTGGCTTATCTAAACTTAACCAAGTTTCATTGAATGTGATATTATCAGTTAATCTCCAAACATCATATTGTACTGCACTGAATTGATTACTATCTGCTCTTCCAACAAATCCATTTCCATAATCTAATAACTGACCTATTCTAAGCGCATCTGCTCTTATAATATAGTTCTTTCTTAAATACCACGGAAAATCTAACCAAGCACCCTTAGCGAACTTCAACTTATTTGTTGCAATCTTCTTAACCAATTCCAATGTCAATAAACTCTTATCACTCTTATATGCTTTTTTGAATTTAACACCCTTCTGAGGGTTAAATGATGTGTTCATGTAAAATACAGGAGCTTCATCTACTTGAGTTATCGCAACTAATGCAAACAAAGCTTGGTCTGCTTCAGGTATTCCATCAAAACTAAAATTACCACCTGTCTCTGTAACTGAAACAGTAGCACCTTCCTTATTTGTATAAGTCAACTGACCAACTTTACTATCATAACCCAATGGTGTATACCCCTTAGAATTAAGTTCCTTCTTGTATTCCGTCATACCAGTATTATACTTAACCTTTTTGGCTTCATTTAATAAATATTTATTAAATTTTTCGAAATTTTCATATATTTTCATATTCCTCGTATTCTTTTTAGTACATCCGTCTCGCGGGTAGGGCCGGGACAGTTTTTTCGTTTTCGCAACCTGCTGGAGCAGCTGGTACTAAGCCTTCTTATATTCCTTGTAAAAGGCAGAACTCTTAGCATCTTGCCACTTCGGTATATCTTCATACGCACTCACAATAGCTGTATAATAACCACTGTTCGTATCAATTCCATAATCTCCTGGATTGTCATAGTAATCTACAACATACTCATAAAATTCTTTAAAACCTAATTTCTCACCACTCAAATTCTTCAATTCTTTAGCCGCCGTCTTCGCATCAATCAATTCCTCAACATGGTCACTTGGATGCTTCTTCTCATTTACAAAGTCTTTATAACTTTCTGCAATTAATTTTGTCATATTATTTCTTTATTTTGTCTAATTTAATTATATCTAATACCTTCTTGTAAGGCGTAAAATACTTCTGCTCACTTCCAGTATGATTGTTTATAATCTTAATCTTCCACCCAAAATCACCAGTAGTTTTCTCAACCTCAACATGGTCATTCTTTCCATCAAACAATGTCCACTTTCCAATATTCTCCTTCACCCATTGCTCCAACTCCTTAATCTTCGTCTTCGCATGAAAATAATATTGCTCATTGTGATTCAACTGTAATACAGTCAAAGGCTTAGAAGCCTCATTTATATGCTCCACCTCAATACTCTCATCAATCTTAATATCTCTAAAATACTTATGATAAATCTCCTCAGCCATATGGTCAACTCTCTTACCTTCTTCCTCACCATCCTTTACAATAGCTATTATCACCGCAGGAGTTTGAGCAAATACTTCCTCAATCTCTACCTTTATAATATCCATTCCCTTAAAATTCTTCTCACTTATTCCCTTCTCCTGCATGATTATATCCATCACACTATTAGCAATTCTACCCTTAGTAGACGCAACATGATTAAATACATCTTCTATCGATGTGAACTTCTTAGTATCAAAAAATCCTTCATTCGTAAATTCACTATAACTCTCTGCTATCAATTTCATATCTAAATCTTATTTTAAGGATTTGGTTGGTTATTCTTTATCTCATCCGCTACCATAGAATCAATAAACCTCTTCAATAACGTTATCGTCTTAGGTCCATATATTACTTCATCACCTGTACTGTACGCTTCAATCTGACCTGCAATATCTTTCAAACCATACTGAATCAAATTCTCTGCATTACCACCACCTTTTTCTACCTGCTTTATAGCCTTATCAACATATGTACTCAAATCTGCAGCCTCATTAAGGTTTTCCATCAACGCTTCCATCGCATCATCCTCATCAGTCTTCATTAATATCTTATCTACCTCTTTAGCATCATGCTCAACAAATTTAGCAATCTCCTTAGCAGCCTTGGCTTTCCTTGAACTACTATCACTACTATAATACTTATCAATACCATCCTGTATAGCATCTGCAATCCCAGACTCATTCATAGATTCATTCAAACCATGAAACTCTTCAAACGTTTTTATAATTTCCATTCTTTTACTTTATTTTTTATTGGTTTATATATCATCCTACGTATGCTACATTAATCTATACCCGGGAACCTGAAAAAGTTTATTATGGCGACATCCCCCATATATGACGTTATCAATAAATGATAACATCAAAGTAATGCAACAGCACTCTTAGGCTAATTTTTCGGGAAACGGGTTTTCTAACAACCAGTGACATCTCTCCATATAACTCTAATTATGAGAAAACGCAACGAGGGTAAATAGCAGCTCAGGACAGTGTGCCTCGGGTAGCAGCAGCGGTGAAAAACGAAGTAATAGTGAGATATAATATCATGATGTATGATGTATGGTAGTAATATATGTACTATTTACGCTGAGGGCCCGCGACCTGGCGTTCTAACAAATAATATCATGGATGATGAGGTGACAAGGTGTCATACGTCTCTTTTGGGGGTTCGCCTGTGGTTATGGAGAGTGGTGGTGACAAGGTGTCATGGTTGTGTTTAGGGTTTTTGTAGTTGTTTACAAATGGAAATGGTGACAATGTGTCATGGTAGGAGGGGACGTTACAATGCCAAGACTTAAGGCACATGAGTGTTAACCTATTGGTCTTGGCTATTGAGGTGTAATTAATATAAAATGCACTCACCATATAAAGACGACTGAGCGGCTGTAGGACCACTTATATGGTATGCGAGTGACTAACTAGTTCATCGCCGATTTTCCTTCTGGTGCTAGGTGATGTCGTTTCACCTCACTTATCGAATGAGTGTTCAATAAGAATTTGTATTGTTTAGTCTACTTCGAAGGTCATGTCGCCGTCTTCGTCCATATCGGCCATGGCTACGTCTTTGGCGGTAACCTTTTTGGCTTTTGGAGTGGGTTTAACGGGTGTGTCATTTTTGGCTTCTTCAATTTTGGTAGTGTCTGCTATGATGGCTTCTTCTATATCAGCTACTATGCGTTCTTTGGCTTTGCTGATATCGTATTCACCTTCTACTAGTTTGATTCTGAATTTGGCTATTACGGTTGAGCCGTTCATTTCTTGAACTCTCATTGGGCGCATACGTTCTTCTTTTGCATGTGCTGTGATAGCTTCAGCTAATAGGGTAAGGTCAGATGCTTTGAAAATTACTCTTGTGCGTTTGCCGTTACCGAGGTTTTTTCTGAATATGACACGATATGATTTTTCTGTTGACATTGATTTAATTTTAGTTTGTTATTGAGTAGTAAATATAAGCATTATTTTCGCAACTCCAAAGAGAAACTCCAATTAAATGGAGTTATCTGCTTTTGGGGGTGGTTGATATTAGATGCCTAATTCAGCAAGTTCTTTAGCGTTTGACTTTCTCCATTGAGCTTCTGCGTCTTTAACGTCTTGCATAGATGAAGCGATAGTGAATTGAGGTTTGGTAGCCATTAAAGCTTTGATTCTTTTTGCTTTGTTGATACGTGCAGTGTCTTTAGCGACGTTTGCTTCGATTTTAGCTATTTGTTGTGCAAGGGTTTCAACTTTCTGTGTTGACTTCATGTTGAATTTGATTTTGTTGAATGCACCTTCGTCTGTTTTTGGATATTTACTCATGATATATGTTTTTATATGTTTAAAATTAATTACAAGTTAAAAGTAACACATTATTGTCAGAAGCCAAAGTATTAATAGAGTTATTTTGCGTTTTTATTCGTTTTATTCTTAGACTGTTTAAGATACAGTGTATTGCGGGAGACATATTAATCAACGTAAATAAAGAGCGAACTGACCAGACGGCAGGTATACCATTTAACTCACTGACCAACGCGGGTGTGTAGGCCATACGTGTTTAGTATTGCCTATTTTTATTGCGTTTTCTCTGAGCTATACTTTGGGTTCTGCCCGATATTTGGTACTTTAGTATTATAACTTTAAAACTATACATCATGGCTAAGCAATTTCATATCAGCAACACATTACTTTCATCACTATCTAGCTTAAACGTTAAATCTATCTTAGTAACAACCAAGTGTAAAGCTGGTTTTCTATCCAATCATATTGTTGAACTATCTGGTGCTGGTGTAGAAGTACAGATAAACAATATTTTCACCCAGTATATTGGTCAAGTGATAAAAGGTCTTGATTTAATAACTGAAGTTGATGGTAAGCTTCACTCATTTAGTGTTGTTAACTTCTATCCAAACGGGAAAGTTGCTTCTATGTGTGGCGACCTTCTTAAAACTCTTGAAGATAGAAGCATCAGACATGCTTTTAAGAACTCTGATGACATATTAAACTATAAACTACATGACCTTCCATTCAACCTTCCTAAGGTAGAAGCTACTTATAACAAATAAGCCGTTCAATCGGTGCACCGCTCGACATTGTAACTCACTGACAGTATCGAGCGGAGTAGGATTTGCTCCCGTGTGCACGCATTAACGCATGCATAGGTGTACATGCACATGCCACCTAGCCCCGCCCCCGCACGGAGCACCGTTTAGCCTGTCTATTGCTTTGGCTCCTGAAGAATTTTTGTTACTTTAGTACTATACATTAATAACAGCCCGCAATGCGCTCTGCATCGGCCGTCCCTTCACTCTTCGTGCAGGTAAGAGTAATCCACACCTGCTTATACCCCTGGAGTATTTCCGTTTTTATTTCGTTTTTCTCAGATTATACTTTGGCTTCTGAGGAATTATGCTTACTTTAGTACTATACATTTAACCATAACACATTATATCATGACAGACATACAAAATTTCAGCGACCTTTATCCTTCATTAGTTCAACCTACACGTAGAGAGGAATTACTTTCTATGGTATCTGATGTTTATAAAGATGCTCACGGCATTCGTCCAAGAGGTTTTAACTGGGATGCTTATAGTGATGATGAGCTTGATACTTTCGTTGATGAGTGTATCACTACTGCTAATGAGAATGCAGATGCTGAAGCTATATGGGCTGAAGAACAAGTCATAGTATTTAAACAGCTTGTTGAAGATACTATCGCTCACGGTGCTGGTGACCGTGCTACCGCACTACGTTGGTTATTTGAAGGTAGTGAATTAGATGCTTACGATATCGAGCACTTCGTTTGGCAACAAAATATACTATACACGGACTACGGCCGTTCTTTGAAAGAAGAATTAATCGGCCTTACGGCGTCTTTAAGAGCGGCTTAATACCAGGCTCACACCGATTATTATCAGACTTTACTTTGGGTTGTCGACCCATTTTCTTATATTTACCTTATACAAATTTAAAATATACAATATGAACGCAATGAACGCAGTACTTACAGCATCCCTTCCATACAACAGAACCAAAATCCAAGAGAAACTTAACAAGCTTCACGTGGAACAAGTTGGCCTAACAGTATCTACATCTTATGATGATAAGAAACTGAAAGAGACCCAAGTATCAAACAAGTATTACACGTTTGACTTCCCTACCTTTGCTCAAAACATCATGCCAGAAGTAGAAAATTACTTCACCCCTTCGAATTACCTATTACGTATGGTTGGTGGTCGTCAAGAACTTCGCCTTATCGGAGAAGAAATGAAAATCAACGGTGATACATTCTACCGTATGCTTTCTATCCTAAACTCAACTGATAAATCACGTGCACTTCAAATGAATATGGGTCTTTTAAGACTTGTATGTACCAACGGAATGGTAGCAGGAGTACCAGGTGAATCAGTACAGATTAAAGGTAAGCATTACAAAGCTTCACTACCTGAAAAGATTGAAAACTTCACAGACGGCCTAGCCCGATTCAAATCAATCACTGAACAACAAAAAGGACTTATCTCAGACCTGCTTGGTAAACAAGTATCTTATAAAGCTCTTGCAAATGCACTAGTGAGAAATGAAGCCGATGAGGTTGTTGCCTCTAAAGTAAAGAAGCTTTCAAGACTTGCTGGTAAGTTACTAGCATCCGATACGGACAGACTACAGACGGTTACTGATGAACAACGTATGATTCTTATGCAACCTGAACACGTACTATACAATAAGAAGTCAGCTGACATGGAAATAGATGCTTACCGTCTTCTTAACTGTTATACCGAGATTTTCCGCTCAAATGATTCTGGTAAAATCGCAAGAGAAACTAATCGTATCCTTGGCCTTATCAACACTGTAACTGCATAATCACATTTAAAATATAAAACAATGAAAATTTTCAAAACATTATTACTAATCCTATTAGCATCGATAACCATCCATGCCCAAAACACAATAGAACAAATAGTCTATTCAAACCTAGACTCAGTCGATAACTTCCAAACCGAATCCTATGGTATAGCATCATCAGACCCCCAAAACCCCGACTATACTCTCTACTTCACAGACTCATGTATGCTAGACGTTCAATCGCAGAACTACGTATACCACCTCACCGAACTCACTTACTCACCAATCAACGGCGGTGACGATGTCATAGTTCAACTATCAGGTGCACCAGACGCAACACATTACTTCGGCACTTTCATACCACTACTAGATTCTGTCCCATATATTCTAACAAGATATACCATCAACGGCTATGACGAGCCCTGCCATAATGATAACTACCACGAAAGCATCCTCATCGGCAACATAGAACCTATCATCACCTCAACAAACAACTTATCAACACAACTTCCCTCAATCTACCCGAACCCCTGTACCAACACACTCACCATCTCAAATATATTAGAACCTACCCTATACAACTCATCAGGCCAACTAATAATACCACCCTCATCAACACTCAACAATATCACAACCATCAACACCGAATATCTAACACCAGGACTATACATCATACACTCACCTAACAGCACCCACAAAATTATCAAACTATAACCACCATGACATAATGTCACCTCATCCGTGAACCAATTCACATTTGGAAACAATCCCGAGAACTATCAAGTTTTCAGGGTTTTTCTGGGGCTATCGGGGAAGTACGCCCGCTATGCCATATTGTCATACAACCTACCAGAACTTGGCATACACACCACCTTGACAAAATATCTCCGACCCCCTATCAGATAACCCGTAACCACAGAATGCCATAATGACACCGCCTGAGCATAAGGCCCTGGCTGCAAATGACCAGTCACTGAACAGATTGCGTTTAAATTGTCCCTCGGGTACCATTGCGGAGGGAACCTCTTACGCGTGCACGTGTGCGGTATGAATCTTTTCGTTATTCTCAGATAACTTATAGATACCTCAGGAACGCCTCTCTTATGTATTGGAGGTGGGTTGCGAGGATTGTGTATAAAAGTGGATAGTTGTTAATATACTTTGGGTTCTGAGGAATTATTGTTATATTAGTATTGAATTTAAAGATTAGAATTATGAAGACTATTTATAAGATGATGACTATGCTTTTGGCTATAGGGTTGGGAGGTATGTTATATTGGAGTGATGATTGGACGAGTATGGAGCCTATAATAGTACCTGATTGGTATAGATATGGATTGGGGTTGGTTGGTGTTATTGTGATAGTGTTGACGGTAGTTGTATATGGGAGGGAGAGGAGATAGATGAGGAGGTTGAATGAGTGGATATATTGTAGGAGTTATATGGGTAGCATGGGTTATAGAGATATAGTAAGGAAGATTAGGGTTAGGAAGGTTGTTGTGCGTGTTATTGGTATTGTTGTGTTGGTTGTTGTGGTTGTGTCTATTGGAATTTAGGGATATTTTGTTGTGCGAGCTGCTGCTGATTACAAGATAATACAGCAGGACCATACGATGAATCGGCGCCCAGAATAGAGTAAGAATTGTTTAATTAAAAGAAGATGAAGAATAAGATAGTGATAGAAGAGAGTGATTGGTGTACTTCAAAGTATAGGACTAAGGAGTGGGAACAATCTGTGTCAATAATAAAATGGGAGCATGATTTTGAGACAAAGAAATATACAATAGAATTTAAAGAGATATAAGATGGGTTACAAGTGGAAGTTTATAATTGGAGTTATTATATATGTACTGACTGATGTTGGTATATGTTTTCATATGTACGGTAATGGTATTGCAAAGGAGTTGGATATGATGGATTTTCCTATCATGTGTGGCTTTGTGAGTTTGATATGGTTTGTCTTATTTGGGCTTATATGGTTATTGATTACGGAAGAGTCTGATAAGAATGAATTATTACATGGTTAAAAGAATTGATATGGGAATTATAGAATGGAATAGTATAGAAACGGATGAGTTGCCTTTATTGTTTAGGGATGTTATCTTTTGGCATAAGGAGAATGGCAAGATTATGATGGGGAAGACTACTATACAAGGAGTTATGGTGAATGGGAATGTATTTTCATGTTCTCATTGGGTCTATGCACCAGAAGTACCTATCGTTTAGTTGCGGCAGAAAAGCTGCTTGGGCCCTCAGGAAAGTTGCGAATATACTTTGGGTTCTGAGGAAATATTGTTACTTTAGTATTATACATTTAAAACAATTGAAATTATGATAGCATCAAGAGGAATGTCAATCGATCATATTGACAGAGAAAGATTTCGCACAAATAGAGTGGTTGCACCATTAGTTAAGAAGAGTCAATCAGTTGACGTTATAAACAAGAGTAAGAATCTCAAGATGAGAGTTACTAAGTGTAATTATAGAGGCCACAATTATTGTGAAGCTACAGCAAATGGTAATACGTATTTGTTGAAGTATGGTGAGAATGGAAGTTGGAACGTACAAAATCAAATATAGAATTATGCAAGAATTATTACCCGCAGTTATAATATTCGTGATTGGTTTAATCATGGCTATGCCTATTATCAAGGCTATTATTTATAAGAAAAGACATACTGACAAGAAAGGTTGGAATATGTGTGATACTTGTGGTAAAGCTGAACCGACAATGTATTGGGAAAATGTTGGTATGTTTAAAACTATTTGGCATTGTGATGAACATGCAGGTTTTAATGATAATTATGAGTGTGTACAGTATAGGTATTTTGAACGTAATGGTTTCGGAGTTATACAGAAGTATGATAAGAATAAGAGGGGTAAATGGAAGTGGAGTGATTTTGCTATTAGTAATAAGCCTGCTTTACAATTGAAGTTTTACAATGAAGAATATGCGCCTTTAAATGATGATAACATATCTGAATATTTAAGAAAATCATAATATACTTTGGGTTCTGAGGAATTATTGTTACTTTAGTACTATACAATTAATCAATATGGAAATAGACACAAATTACGGCGAGTACTTTATAAAAGAAACAGCCACAGGAATATCAGCAGAGAACATGTCATCAGGAGTATTATTATTCATTGATGGTAGATGGATGCCAAATCCAGACCATACAATGGACGTACAGACTACTATTGAAGCAGTAGAAGCTGAGTATGAATTTCAACATGATTTAAAAGCTTAGTATTATGACAGAAAAGAAAATGTTAGTTAAATATATCAAGACGTTGCATCCAGTTGGAAGTGAAATATATGTTACATCTGCATACAATCCATTTATAGTGAGAAAAGACAGTGTATTTGAGGCACATGTTTGGAAGTATGATGACTATAATGATGAGATGAGACCACATGATAGAGAGAATTATGTGATTGATTTCTTAGTTCATAACCCCGGTAATGACACAAGGAGATATCATTTAGCAGGTTCTACATTAAGATGGGTACGTGAATTTGATGAGCGTCAAGCAGTAATAAAAAAACATGAAGATGTAGTTATCAAGAAAGATGTTGAATTGTTATCTGCAAAGATAAGGAATAAATTGAGTCCTTATTGGAATTTGGTCGCATTGATTGAGGATTTTTCAACAGAAAAAGACCCTCTTAAGAAGGGAATGATAGCAGGTTTTATGGTTAAAGAGTCAAGGAACCTTAAGAAGGGCCAAGATATTTTATTAGAATTAGTAGACAAAATTGATAGGTAATATGATACAAACAACATTTAGTCAAGAGAAAAGCCCATTAAAAATACTACGTGACAGTAGAGGTAAAAGTATAGAAGTAGGTTTAAGAATTGCATATAATCGTTCTGGAGATATCGCAATTGGTAAGATAGTAGGAGTTAAGAAGAATGAATGGAAAACTATTCGACCAGGTAGTGGTAATTCAAGTTGGTGGAATTTAAAGTTTGAGATGCTTGTTGAGCATGAAGATGGTACAATGTCTACTATTAAAAACCCAAATAGTTTCGTAATAATATAATTATGTCATCAGAGAATAAGAAAAAGAAGTTAAAGAATAGTCATTTCGTACCAAGTTGGTTAAAGAATAAGAAGACTAAATTGAAGAGATGTGGGTTTTATAATGCATCTCAAAGACAGGCTGAAAAGAAATTAGCTAAGGAAGATATACACGAGTAAGATAGTTAAACAAAAGAATATTAATTATGGCAGGCATAAAGAATTTAGAGACTTATAAAGTACAAGCATTGAAGACAAAGTGTAAGGTTATTGAGGCGACTATTAAGAAGACGTACATCACATATCCACATGAGCCAATGACTGAAGAAATGATTAAGGAAGAATGGTTCGGTAGATATATGAATCAGTCACATGCATATAAAGATGGCAGTCATATTGGTAACGCAGATGAGTTGGTTGACTTAAAATTCTTGAAAGAGGGTGAAGAAGTTATCGATGAGAAGACTGAGTTATTGGATTGCATTCAAAACTTTTTGGGTTTCTTTGATACACCCATTGCAAAGATGAAGATGGAAAGTAAAGATTGTGAATTGGTAAGACAAATAGGTCGTGATTTAATGACTAAATATGGGCGTAATTATAGAGGAGTTTAATATGGTAACATACGAAGATTTATTTTTCTACATAGCGATAACAGTAGCAGTTGTAGTATTCATTAATGTAGGTGTAAAAATAGGATTATTTAGAGATGCATGGAGTTGCGTCAAACATGATATATTTAGAATTAAAAGGTAATGGCAGATATACGATTTGATTGGAAGAAGTTCAGAGATGATAAGCCTGAGATAGGTAGTCGTATTGTAGTACAGTATCTGAATTGGTATAATGGGTACATAGTACTTTGTTCTTATGTTGGTGTAAAAGATGGTAAACATCAATTGATTAATCTTAGTAAAACTGATTTGAGAGCAATAGACAATCATACTATCTCAACATATAGAACATATGAAATTCCGAACATAGAAGAATATGATGGATATGACCCTCATTCTTTTGAGTGGGATTATTTTAATATAATTGAAAAATAATGGATAAGGCTTGGTGGGTATACATTGTAAAGTGTGCAGATGGTAGTTTATATACAGGGATATCACCTGATGTAGATAAGAGAATCAGTAAACATAACAAAGGAAAAGGTGCTAAATATACTAAGACGAGGTTACCAGTTGTATTGAAGTATTCAAAAGAGTATGAGAATAGGAGTGTTGCAAGTAAAGAAGAATATAGAATCAAACAGTTATCAAGAAAACAGAAAGAATTATTAATAAAGTAGAATAAAATGGAGAAAGAGAACAGGACAATGGTACGAAGTTACCAAGATTTAAGAACAGTAGTAGGTATGATTGGTATATTTTTACCATTCGCGTTATTAATTGGCAATTGGGGATTCGAACCTTCTATTAGTCAATATTACTACACTGTCATGAGGAATTTATTCGTTGGTGCACTTGTTGCCGTTAGTACATTTATGTTCTTCTATGTTGGATATGATAAGACAGATAATTGGCTATCAGGTATAGTCGGTGTATTTGCATTAGGAGTACCATTCTTTCCGTGTGAGGGTTGGACAAGACCTTATCATTTGGCGAGCGCATTAATTTTATTTTCAATGTTAGGTGTATTTTCACTATTTAGATTTACTAAAGGTGACCCGAACATGACAACAAGAAAGAAACAAAGGAATGTTATTTATAAGATATGTGGATATACAATATTTGGCTCAATAACAGCTCTTATTATCTACTTTTTATCAGGTTTAGATATACCTACATTAATATTTTGGTTAGAAGTTGCAATGTTAGAAGCATTTGGCATAGCATGGTTGACTAAAGGTGGTATAATACTAAAAGATAAAGTTAAGTAATATGAGACAAGAACAGTATGAAAGGATAAAAGAAAAGTACACTGATAAACTTGATTATGCACATATGCTTATGTGTGGTTTGAAAAGAAAGCTTGCTGACTATGAACGTAAGCCGTATACGAAAGCAGTATTAGCTGAGATTGATTATCATATACAAGAGTTCATTAAGCTGTCTGAGCTGAACGTGAACGTCATAGTAACTGAAGTAGATAGGTCACTCATTATAATGGGTGCAACATTAGAAGATGAATTAATTTGGCATACAATACAACAATGAAAGAGAATTTAGAAGAAAGAATTAACCGAAGAGTTAAAGAAGAAGGTCTGTACCGTAAGAAGATGGCATCACTGCCTGCAATGATAATTGGTGGCTTAGCAATTTTAAGCTTAATCATAGGTATGTTTATATCAGATACTGACGTATTACCTGCGTGGGGTACATTCGTATACATTGGATTTATGTTTCTGATGGTGTTATCTATATTGTGGCCAGGTATCCCGTTTGCAGACTATATGTTAAAACGTAAGAAAAAGAGAATACAAGACCAGGTTGGTAATTATGGTGGTAGAACTGCCGAACAAGTATTAAAGAAGTCAGACAGGATTACATTTGGAATTGACTCAAATTAAATAAGATGGAAAACAGTAAAGAAAATATTTTAGTATGGCCTCATGTGAGATACATATGTTCAATTAAGAACTATAATCCTCATGTACAGTATAAGAAATTTATAGGTGAGAGTGATTATCTAACAACAGGTGGAGTTTATCAGTTCCGCTATATGTCATATTCACCAGATAAAGATACACCTCGAGTAGATGTATTGGTGACGACATCAGATGGATTTGCAGATAAGAATCCAATGATAAGGTATACAAAAAAGAACAAGAAAGATTGGGAAAATCAATAAGATTATGCAGAACGCTAAAGAAGTAAAGAAAGAAGTTAATAGAAGCTTAGGAGCATTAGTAAACTCAGGCTTAGTATCACGTAAGGAACATGCTGAATTACAAGAACGAGCTGACAAGTTAAATTTCAATTGTGTATTAGCAAGAGATATTAAAACTTGTTCTATTAACATGTATACTTCTACAGGCTGTTCAGGTTGTGGTCACAGAAGAGATTAATATGGATTTATATTTCGCATATGGCTCAAATTTAGATGAGCAGAGAATGATAGACAGATTTGTTATCTATGACAAGATGATACCTGCAGTGTTGAATGATTATGAATTGAGATTTAATAAAGTGTCTGTTAAACAAGGCGCAGTAGCAAATGTCATTCATAATAACGGACATGTAGTTGAAGGTGTCTTATATGAAGTGGCCAATATTGAAGCACTTGATAAATATGAGGGCTACCCAAAACACTATGACCGAGTGAAGATGTTAGTATCAGGAAGAGAAGCTTGGGTATACGTTGCGCAGCCACAGTATATAGAAGAAGGCTTGAAACCAAAACAAGAGTATGTTAATAGATTATTGGCAGGTAGAAGATACTTATCAAAGTCGTATTACAATGAGCTTAAGAACATTAAATGTATAAACTAAAACAATTAAAATATGAGTCAGTATAGACCAACAGAGTATCATGCAGGATTAAGATGGGATATGGAACAAGCAGGTAAAGTTATTATAACACCAGGCACACCATACCCAACAGTAGAATATCACGCAAGGGAAAGGCTTGAAAGTCACTATCAAGAAAAAAAGAAAGAAAGAAGACGTAAAGGCTGGGATTAACTCAGCTTTTACTTTGGGGTCTGAGCTATTATTAGTATTTTAGTCCTATAATTAAACAAAAACATTATGAATTTAAGAGAACTATTAACAAAGATACATGAAGGTGAAGTAACTGTCGAGATGGACGGTCATAGATGTAACCCATTCATTGATAGATTTCAAAAAGAAGTTGAGTCAGTTGAAAAACACAGAGCAGAATATCAAGCACTTGTAGATAAAGGTGTTAAAAAGACTAAAGGTGACCATCCTGTTGACCCTGCAAATATGGTTAAAATGTATGATTATGATTTTGAAGTAAGAACAGGCAACTATATAAGAAGTATGGAGATATACTGTTTCGATTGTGGTTCAAGAATGTACCCAATTTATATGGAAGAAGATAAGACTATTCGCTTTATCAACAGTGGTACTTTTTGGAATATTGCAGATGCATCTGGTAAGAAATATGACTTTGTTGCAACAGTTAAAGATGTACCTAAATGTTCAGCAAAAGAATTAAGAGATACAGGCGTATTAAGAACTGAAATTGAGTGCCCAAGTGGACATTTAATATTTAAGAACTTCTTCAGAGATAAGTATTTCTATGAAGATGATGATAAAGTTGAGTATGGCGGTTCAGATATTTGTTGTGTTGGTGGTCGTTATGATTTAATGAAGAACTTAGCAGAAAGGAATATTGGATATGGACAGATGGGTAATACATCCGTAAATGTCTATTCAAATGACAAAAATGAAGTTATCATTGGAAGTGAAGGTTGTTTCTTAGATAATGATGCCTATTATAAGTCACACCCAGAAAAATTAAAAGAAGATAGAAATTGGGATAAAGAGACTGAACAGTATAGAGCATTCGAGACTGCAACTAAAGACATGGAGCTTAAAGGAGATATCTGTTTAGACGTATGGAGATGGCAATGTGCTGATGTAGTTGTATTAGCTACTAAGAATGAAAAATGGAAAGAAGAGATGGATGAAGGAACTGATGTTGTTGAATTACATCTTAAGCCAGGTACTTATGTCATAGAACACTATTATGATTTCCCTGCAAATGGGGATTATCTACACTCAAAAATTTACAAGAAATAATGGCCGCATTTGAACTATTAGTTGACATGTTTGGTAGTCGAAAGGGTACGATATGTAAGACTGATAATGATTATCTATATCTGCCTACATCAAGTGTTAAATATACACAAGGAAAGAAAGTCATATGGTGGAAGGTCAGAGTACCTGTTGACGTTGTTGACGATTTTAATGAATATTTTAAGAAGATATGATAGACAAAGATGAAATGATTGATGAAGTAAGAACATTGATAAAAGACGTAGAAAGTATGTCTGAAGATGTAACTTGGTTCAATGCAGGAGAAGACATGCAGAGTATAGGTGATAAAGTTGACAGCTTTCTTATCTTACATGCAGCCAAACTGAGAGCTTTAATAGAAGAATAACTTTATAGTTGCGGACTTAATTTATATATTTGAATATGGCATACAGACGAGAAGAGAACCCAGGAACATGGGAAAAGATACAACTTTGGTGGAAAGAACGTAAGCGAATAAAAGCTGAGAAGAAATTAGCTAAAGCAGCTGATATTTTAAAAGCTGAGAAGAAATTAGCTGAGTTAAAGAAAGCTGAAGATGAAGCATGGGAAAGAGGGTTTGAAATGAGAATGGAAAGACGAAGAAAATATCCTGAACTATATGCTCCGCCACCACCAAGACCAACTGTACCACAAGCATCAGATGATGATGATTTCTTAATATCTGCAGCAATAGGAGCTGTTACTGATAGTGCTCTATTAGGTGGACTATTAGGTGGTAACATGGCAGGTGGACTATTAGGTGATGTATTAGATGGAGATTTATTTGATTAAATATTATGGAAGAAATAACAATAAAATTCAGATTACGATTGAACAGTGAAAAAAGGGGTAAGTATAAGAAAGGTGATGAAGATGATTTCTACATCAAGCTTTTAGATGAACAGTGTGGCTTATGTAGGTTTCCTATTGATAAACATTGGGACATAGTTGGTTATAAAATTGAAAAGGATTAAGATGACAACTATATCATGTGGTAGTGGAGATTGTGAAGATACTCGCACTGACTTACAGAAAGAAAAAGACCACTTTGCACAACTAAAGAGAATGTATGACTATTCTTATCATCAAGCATTAAGTAAAAATGATATGATAAAGGCAGACTATTATAAGAAGGAAGCTTGGTCTGCAGAACTGAAATTAAAAAACTTAAACGAATGAGCCATTCAAATAAACAACATACACTTGACACTTTTCAAGAATTGAAAGGTCAACATGTCTTAATCAATCGAAAGGTATTAAGATTTATCGCAATAGCACTTGACCAATACGATTATCTTTATATTATGTGGGATGGTAGAGAAGTAAGCTACTGTACTATACTCGATAGAATGAGTCAACTAAAAGACAGAATAGATAAGAGTGACTATGATGAGATGGTACGTATATCAAGTATCAATCATATGGATAGTGCAGACTTATGGATGCCGAGAACAGATGAAGATAAAGCTAAAACTGCAAAGCAAGCAAATAGAGCAAGATGTATTATTGAAAAACAATTAAACGAAGTAAAAGACTTAGATATGCTCAGCGAAGTATGTTGGGAATTAAATTAAATATATGATAAGAAAAAAAGAATTAGAGGTTATAATTAAAAATGTACGTCTTAATATAACTACTATCGCAAGTGAAGTTCATTATGTACGAGAAGCAGGTGATAGTTCACATATTGAATCACTGAAAGCTAAAATCACAGAGCTTGAGGAATATCAAAAAGAGTATATGAAAATCAAGCACGATGGCACTGAAGAAGTGGACTAATATTGAAAGCTGCCCGCATGGTAGTAATTTCTTAGCTATACTTAAGAAGGGATGGCGTAGAAAAGTCGTGTCAGTATATGTACATGTTGATAATAACTTCCTTATGTGGAGAGACTTACGTAAAGTGAAGACTAAAATCAGCATGCCTGGGTGGGATTGTACTCATTATTTTGACTAAATACTTTGGCTCCTGAAGAACTTTTGTTACTTTAGACTTGTAATTAAAAGATAAGACTATGAATAACAAGACATATGAAGGTAACGCAGTTCTAACAATCGAAGCTTTCGATTTCAAACAATATAAAGATTTCGTATGGTACCCAGAAAGCAAATCATTTTGGAATGGCCATAAGAAAGAAGGTTTTGAAAGTAAAAGAGGTGGTGGTCATCGTTACTTAGTATCTGAATTAGAATCAGGCAATGGAGGTGGAGTATTTCAAGATATTATTTATCGTATCAAAGATAAAAAAGCTTATTACAGACCTCATGTATCTATTAAATTCATAGATGGTTCTTATGCTGATAAACAATTTGAGACATTTAAAGAAGCTCAAGAATATGCAGAAGAAATGATTAAAAAGACAATTCAAATCCCTATTCAAATAAACAAATAAGATGGTAAAAGATATTGAAGGCACAGAGATAGCCCCTGGTTGTACAGTAGTATTCTCAAGGAACTTATGGCATGGTAAAGATGTACTATGTAAGGGTATAGTTAAAACAGTAGCAGCTCAGTCTTGCAGCATCGAAGTAACAACACCTCAACCAGAGGGTATTAAAGTATACGAAGGTTGGAACGTTTTAAAAAGAGCAAAATTCACGAAAGTATTCGTAATAAAAACCAAATAATTATGGCAAAAGTATTAGAAATAGTTAAGAAAGTAGATAAAAGAGTTACATTACCTAATGGTACTTATAAAGGTGTTCAAGGTGGGTATGTAATTGAAATTGTATACAACAAAGAGACTTACTGTATTAAGACAGATGATGGTGTACGTGGATTCAATATTCCAGTAGTTGTGACTATCAGCAATGAGCAGATAGACATTATAAATCTTAAAAACTAATGAACGACTTAAAATATATTATCGTAGAACAATTACGAAGTAGTGGTATCAAGAGGGCTATCATATTTAATGGCATGATTAATCATTGTGAAGTAGTACCTAATGAGAAATATTGGAAAGTAATCTCAGCTGGCTTTTGTCAAGTATCTGGTATGATGTCAATGGACGTAAAAGTCTGGGGTAAGTCAGTGTCATTAGGAGATTTACCAAGTCAACCTGAAGATGCAGAGATAATAATGAGAACTGTTAACTGTTTACATGTAATGAATTAAAAATGAAGAATATAAGAACGATGATGGCTGTCATATTAGTCATAGTAGCACTAGCATGCTTTGGAGCAACTTACTATTTTTGGGAAGTTGAACCTGTTAAGTGGATGAGTATCTTATTTGCACTCGCGGGTTTAGATATGATATTTACAGTATGTGGTAAACCATTATTCAAAGGTGGCCCATTAGCTAAGGCAGCTTACGGTGATATTGCTAAAGATGGAATAATTTAAAAACAATCATATGAAACCAATAATATTATCAGATAAACAGACTGTTGCACGTATAGAAACAGCAAGGAACACAGGCTTAAACATAGAGTTAGTTGACCATACTCGAGATGAGTTGGCACCTGTTGGTGCATGTTACAAAATTAGTTCATATATGCCAAATCGAGATGGAGGAAGCGGTGTACAATTAAATGGAGATATTGCATTTGTATATGCTGGAAGTAAAGGACTTATCCTTGGTTCTGCAGAACGTAAACGTGCACATGATTTACATATTAAAGATGAAAAAAAATGAACAATCCAAAAAAGAATTACGGTGAAATAGGTGCTGAACATCAGTACGGTCATACATGTCCAACATGTGGTGAAGATTTCTTAGGAGCTAAAGACCATCACGTATGTAAAGAATGCGCAGCTGCCTGGCAAGAGAAAGTAAAAGAATTATCAGAAGAAGAAAGAGAAGCTATCGCACAATTATGTTTTGATATGTCAAAGAGAGTTGTCAGCTTCATTAAGACAATGGACATAACTAAGAATGGTGAGTTCGATGATGAAGAACCTGTTGTTGGTGTAAATGCATTAGAATTACCAATCACATCAGGTTTAATTGATATGTTCTACAAAGGTTATATTAAGGGCAAACACAATGTATAAAATGTTAACATTCCTAGCCCTCATATTCTATCATAGATTTAGAGTTATTAAGACTCAACAAATAGCTTATGAAAGAGGTTTAATGCATTACAGAAATGTCCATGGTGATGAAATTAACTTCACTAATTGTCGTTCATTTTGGGCTGATAAGTTTGGATTTCTATACAGATGTTCAGAACTATATGATGAGAGTAAAATTGATAAACCAAGGTGTACTAATTGCGAATGTACTGATGTTTATATCGTATGTCCAGACCTATGTTTAGATTGCTATAATGCAGCTAAAGAATGGGAAGGTATAGAAATAATATAGATATGGCAAAAGAATTTATAATTATAAAAAAGAGTACTACAGAAACAGCATGGTACGCTAAGAAAATAGGTTACATGTTTCAAGTTGATGAAGATGTTTCATTTCCGAATTGTTACACTATTAGAATATCACATAAGAAAAACAAGGCTAATTATGGCACTGTTAGTTTAGAAGATGCTGAAATACTTACACCTACAATATTAGAAAAAATCAAAATAGCTTTAAAATATTAAAAATGAGAAAAACTAAAGAAGCTTCAATTATATTACCAGAAAATCCATTCTGGGAAGTGTTCAAGAGATTTGGACGAGATGAGTTCATTGCACTTGTCATTAATATATTAGGGACTGTTATTTTAGCAGCCATTCTATCTGCTTCTTCAGTGCCAATCGAAACTAAGGTATTACTATTAGCATTCGTCGGTCCTGTCATAGAGAAGATTGGGTTCTACCCTGGTCACTTCTGGGAAGCACGCAAGACATTTAATTCTATACCACTCAAGCGAAGAAAACCTTTCAAGTTCTACAGAAAACGAGCTATCAAAAGAGGTACTAAATCTTTAATACAAGATATACTTATTCATGACCCAGTTTATATTATCTTAATGTATGTTGGTTTAAATATGTATGCAGGTACTCCTGAATGGATTCTAGCATTTTTAAGCTTTATCATTGCAGTAGTCATCGTATCATTTATTGAAGTCGGTATGAATGAATTACTGTACAGAGGTTTAATAGCAAGAATGAAACTTAGGGGCTTTGATAAAGAGAGTTATTATGAAGCTCGTTTTAAGATTGACACATCAAGAAAACCTGAAGATGTTATAAAAATATTCTCTGAAGAGTTTAATTTACCTAATATCAATAAACACTCTTACGTAGACTATTACTATCAGACTAAGTTACCTATGTTCTCAGGTAGAACACCGAAATTAAGACTTAGAAAGAGATGTAATAAGAAGCATGATGGTTTTATTCAGACTGCTCAGTTAGTTTATACCCGTGCAGGTGAATGGAGTAAGAATGCATTAAGTCAGTACAGGTATTTTCCATTAAGAAAAGATAAGATGTACGCATTCCTTGACCAAGATATGCCTCAGAACATTGATGAAATAAAAGATGAGAAGGTTAAGAGATTTTTCGCTAAGAATATTGAATTAGAGACACATACGACCGTTAAATTTGATAGATGGGTAGCATTTAACTCTGCAACTATATTGATGTCAGTTGATTACATTGAAAATGGTGAAGAAAATCCTCATTATTTAGTAGAATTGAAAACATACCATGATAAGGCACTCCTTAAAGAGGCCATGAGATATATGATGGATGAATTTACAGTAGTGCAAACAACTAAAGATAAGTATAATATCATTAATGAGTAGAGTTTCCTGTTAAATACTTTGGCTTCTGAATATTGTTTGTTACTTTTAACTTGTAATTAATAATAGAAACTATGAGTAATATTAAAACTTCAATCCAAAAAGCTGAACACCTTAAAAAGAAGTTCGGTCCCCAAGCATTAGACGTAGCTAAAGAAGTACAAGATTTAGCATTATATGTTAACCGACAAGGTGACTTCCCGAATATTAATTCAATCTGGGATAATGTAGTATTAATCTTAACTGACGTTTAAAATGACAATTACATCAATGGAAAAAGGCCTAGAAGCAATTAACGACAAGTACTGGAATATAAACTCTGGTGGTTGTGCAATATTTGCAGCTGAATTATGTCAATTATTTAATGAAATAGGAGTAAGAGCTGAGATTGCAATTAAGTCATCGTGTTCAAATGCTGAAGAAATTACAGAAGAATTGAGACAAGCTAAAAAGTTTACTCTTAATGAATGTAATATGAGAGGCTTTTGGTTCACACATGTACTTGTAAAAGTAGGTGATGTATACATCGACAGCCGCGGTGTACAAGAGAACTCAAAATCGAAATATTATACTTATGTTACATTAGATGAGATGAAAGATTTTGCATACCAAGA
>Ga0222628_1000134_pt1 | contig 37031 bp, 56 predicted proteins | sample AntAcemetageno95_FD_179860 | JGI IMG/M metagenome (GOLD analysis project Ga0222628, IMG submission 179860) | Saline water microbial communities from Ace Lake, Antarctica - #95 | ecosystem: Environmental > Aquatic > Non-marine Saline and Alkaline > Saline | place: Antarctica: Ace Lake | collected...
GGAGATACTTCAACTGGAGCTGGGACTATTTATTATGAGTTAGCTTCTCCAGTAGAAACAAACCTTGTTTTAGATCAGCTATACTCTTTCACAGATGGTTATCTACATCAGAATGGAACACTGCTAAACAACATTGATTATAGCCTTACACAGAATATAACCAGTCGGTTGGACGCTTTAGAGCATGGAGTAGAAGATATTGACGATGTTGTTTCTAAAAGTGCGACTTTAGATTGTTGGGCAGAGGTTGATATGACAGCTGCAACAGCAGACGCTTTAATCTCTAGCTTTAATGTTGCTAGCTTAACAGATGTAGCAGTAGGTCGGTGGGAGGTTTACTATGATACTCCGATGAATACTCAAACATATGGATATTCAGCGACTGCTTTTTCAAGCACCTCTACTCTTACTTTTACTGCAACAGCTCAAGAGCTTCGCACAACATATATAAAAATCCGTGGCACAACTGATAATGTTGATACACACCAAGAGGCGGATTTAAAGTTTAGCGTAATGGTAATAGAAAACAAGGCGAACTAAGATGAAAATACAATTTTGCATAGCATATAAAAACGATGATGGCGGGACCTCTATTTTGATTCCCGCTTCGGCAACCTTTGATATAGAGAAGCTAGCTGAAACTAATATTCCGAAAATGGAAGATGGGACAGCAAGACCTTATCGAATTGTTGATGTTAATAAAATCCCAAAGGATAGATATTTCCGTAATGCTTGGACAGATGATTTTAAGACTGATACAGTTGATGTCGATCTTGTCAAAGCAGCCGAGATACAAATGGGCCATATTAGAAAGTTAAGAGATGAAAAGCTTAAAAATCTTGATGTCGATTATATCTTAGCTCTTGAAGCTGATAACAGCACAAAGAAGGTGTCTATAAAGAAAGATAAGCAACATCTAAGGGACTTGCCTACTACGGTTGATCTATTCAGGCACGGTAACAATTTAGAGGCTTTAAAAGCCGACTTTGGTGGTCTTGATAAATAAATTAATGCCCGCCTCTCTTTAGTGATTTTTTTAGGGGTGGGTTCTTTAAAAGGGGGTATATTATGAAAGCTATGCATGAAATTATATCAGTATTAATAGTCGGGGCGTTATTGTTATACGCAGTCCATACGCTTGGAAATAGAAAGTCTGATGACAATGACGGTATCGACACTAAGATCGAGATAAATGCCGAGGTTGTAAATATCGAGAGAGGACTAATTGATTTTGATCTTGATGACATAGAGAGTAATAATAATTAATTAATTAAATAGACAATGAGTTCCTACCTATTAATAATATTTTGTTTTTATTTGTCTTTTTACTTTACTTATTACTTATATATAGTATATAATAAGGGTATAAAAATTAAGAGATAGGAGCAAATAAGATGAGAAATTATTTCAAAGCAACAGATGAAGAAAGCCTAAAAAAAGAATATAAGGATTTAGCTAAGATACATCATCCAGACTTAGGCGGTAGCGTTGAAGTAATGAAAGCGGTAAATTTGGAATACGAATTTTTACTAAAAAACGTTTTATACAAAACTGAAAGCCTAGCCGACATTGAAGAAATATTAAAGAATGACAAAGATCTAAGGGAAAAGTTAGATAAGGTAATAGCCATTATTAATAGCCTTGAGGTTGAAGCTGAAATTTGCGGCACTTGGCTTTGGGTTGAAGGAGATACAAAAGAAATAAAAGAAGATCTCAAAAACATTGGTTTAAGATGGGCTAGGACTAAAAAAGCTTGGTATTTTCACAGCGGAGAATTTTCAAGAAGAAGCAAAAAGACTTTTAGCCTCAGAGAGATAAGAACAATGCATGGATCAATAAAAATTAACGAAAGAAAGAAGTTATATAAAATAAAGTAAAAAAAGTTTAACTTAAAGCTTTACTTATTACTTATATTGTGATAATATATAGGTATTAAACAAAACGAAAGGAGTAAATAATGAGCAGTACTAAATTTGAAGATAAAGAACATATTCAAGAACAAAACGATATTATTACTTATGAAAATCCGAATGATTTGTTGGATTCCTCAGGTGCTGAATACGATAGAATATTCCGAGAACAATATGATCGGCACTTTACCAAAAATGGCGAGAACAGGCTTACAATAGACATTAATAGTAATAAACAAAAAAACATGAGTAACAAAAATGGAAAAACAAAAATTAAGAATAACAGCGTTATCAGATAACTGTAAAAGATTCGCGGTAGTATTTATGAACCAAAAAGTAGCGGTTGCTTTTGATCGTGATAGCGGGGGGAAAGTCGGTAACGACTCTATAATGATCAGCGGAGAAATCGATTCAGGAGGCTCTGCGAAAAACTGGTATTGTATCGTTAAAGAAGGCTCTATCTTTGAAGTTGAAGTTGATGCAGAATTTTATAGAAAGAATAAAAATCGTATCAAAAAGTGGAAGATGGAAGAAATAGAAGAGTTCGGTATTACTAAAGAGCGTTGTAATAAGCTTGAAAATATAGAAAATAACATCGAATAACTTTAAAGCCTCAGTCCACTCCCAAATCTTGGGGGTGGCTATGAGATTTTAAACAAACAACAGGGGAACAGAATGGACTATTATATAAGTTCAACAGGTGACACTAAAAGACATAAAGTTACTGCAAGAACGCTATTAGGAGCAAAAAGACAAGCTACTAATTATTATCAAGAATCCTCTGCAGGTTCTATATATGTTGAGTTTTTACAAGATACTGATTTTTATGAGATGGCTATAAAAGATGGCTATAATCCGTGGAGAAATGTAACAGAAGAAGAAAACAAACAGGGGTAACAAGAATGATATATAAATATAATATTATAAAGACAAAAAAATGGTCGCTAGAAATAGAAGCTGATAACGAAGCAGAAGCAAAGGAGATATTAAACGAAACCATTTATGATTCTGATTTTTTAGGTAGTACAGCGGTTGAAGGAATAAAAATTAAAAGATTAAATAAGTAAGGGTACACAATGGATATAGAAGAAGCTATGAGAATGGGTAAAGATGCTTTTAAAATAGGTATCGGAAGTGCGCCCGCTCTAAACAAAGAATTTATTAAAAGACTTCCAACTGGAAGAATAGGAAGCGATACTATTTTTAAAATTCGCATAAAATTATATAGTGCTTATTCTAAAGGTTGGCACTTAGAAAACTTAAAGAGGGACAAATAAAATGTATAATGAAAATAAAACAATCTCAATTTCAAACTGGTTTTTTTCGGAGCTAGTAATGTTTATACCAATTGTTAATTTAATAGTCCTAATAATATGGGCTTCTAGTAGCAATATTCCAGAGTCAAAAAGTAATTGGGCTATTGCAAGATTGTTAGGTATAGGGTTGTTGTTCGCATTATGTTTACTAATACTTATTTAGCAAATTGAATTATATTTTTCGCTTATTTACTTTACTTATTACTTATATTGTGTAATAATAAGGGTATAAAGATTAAGGAATATAGGAGAAATAATGGAGATAAACTTACAAGCTAATAAAGATTTAGACATAAGACAAGATAATGTTTTAGGTAACAATCGGCTTATAATAACTAGCCATGGAAAGTACGGCAAAGAATGGCGAATGTGTATAGATAATATAGACATTATAAAAGAAGATTTAATCGAAGAACTAAACAAAATAGGGGCAGAATAATGGAAGAACAAACAAAAAACTTAAAGATTAATACAGAAATTGATGAAAAGAAAACGGCTGAATTTACAAATAAATTATATAAGAAAGCAAGAAGATTATTTGTTGAATTTGAAGAGAAAGGATGTAACAAAGGGATAATAGCTTATGTATTTCATTCTCTTGCGATAGAGGTTGGGATAATATCTTTTAATAATACTAAAGATGCTGAAAAAGGATCAATAGAGCTATTTAATATAGCATTAGACGGGATTAAGAATAAAATAAAAGATAAGGAGGAAGTTTAATAATGGAAGAACAAATCGAAGTTAAAAACAAGTCAGGGATAAAATCTTCTGATGGGATTGGAGCGTTGGTTTTAGCATTAAGCAAAGCTCAAGGAGGCTTTGATAAGGCATATAGAACAGTTGGAAATACTTTTTTCAACAGTAAGTATGCCGATTTAGCAACAATAATAGCTGCTACAAGGCAATATTTATGTGAAAATGAATTAGCTATAATGCAATTTGCGGAAGGGAATCATTTAAAAGTATCTGTCACTACAAAATTATGCCATAGCTCGGGGGAATGGTTAGAAAGTAAAATAGAAGCCGTACCAAAAAAGCCCGATTGCCAGCAACAGGGAAGCGTAATAACTTATTTGAGAAGGTATGCTATGTCAGCTATGCTCGGAATCGCTCAAGAAGATGATGACGCAAATTCGCAAATACACCCAGATTTGAAAAAGATTAAAAACTTTTTTGATTATAATCCAGATGCTAATAAGTTGATAAAATTAAGATATGGTAAAGTTTATAAAATTCCAGAGGATGAATATAAAGATTTACTTTTAGAGTTAGAGGGAAAACCTAAAACTAATACAAAAGTTAAAGAGAAACAGCAAGTAAATAAAGAGCAACCCAACAGAGATCAAGTTATAGATAAGCAACAACTTGATCATTTAAATAAGATAAGTCTTAATTTACAAGATCAAAAAATTATCACAGATAAGCTAGCAGAGTATAAAATCAGTAAGTTTGAAGAGCTACCTAAGAAGTTTTTTCAAGCAATGGTTATTTTGATTAACACTAGCATTTAAATAATAAATTCGATAGGCGATGAGGAATAAACCCTTGTCGCCTTACTAAAATAGAGAGAGAAAAAATGAAGATTATAGAATTATCACAAGAAGAAGGGAGCAACGAAGAATGGCTTTCATTTAGAAATTTTAAAATTTCTGCAAGTAGATCTTTTCCACTTATGGATGTGGACAAATACGAATATACAAGACTTAAAATGTTCGACGATATTATGGGAATTGGAGAGCTTTTTATTGGCAACGAGGACACAAGGAGGGGGACTGAATTAGAGCCGATAGCGAGAGATATGCTTAACACTTTATTAGAAGAAGATTTTGAGCCAGCTGTTGTTATACACGAAAAGATGGATTATTTTATGTCATCGCTTGATGGCTTAAACTCAAGTTGCACCGCTATTGCAGAATTTAAATCACCAAACCCTCTAAGACCCAATTATATATCAAAAAGGTTCGGGAGCTTAGAAGAGTTTAAAGAGTATTTACCGCATCATTATAATCAAGTTCAGCATCAATTAGCGACTTGTCCAGAGGTACATATCTGTTATTTTTGTACAATTTGGAGAGGCGAGTTAGAATATATAATAATTCCAAGGGATAATAATTATATAGCTAAGCTAGAAAAAGAGGCTAAGAAATTTTATGATAACCATATTGCGACAGGCAACGAGCCGAAAAAAAGCAAAGGTGATTTTATCTTTATTGAGGAAGAAGAGATACCATATGAATTAATAATAAAAGCTCGTGAAATAGATGAAAGACAGAAAGAATTAGCAGGCTATATCAAAGAGTACAAGACTCTAGACAAAGAGAAGAAAGAAGTAGTTAAACAGCTTTCAGAATTTGGCGATGATCTTGACTTTTTTATTGGTCAGGATATTAAAATGATAAGAACGGCTAAGTCTAAAATGGATTTAGAGAAAGTTTGCCGAGCTTTAAATATTACAGAAGCGGAGTTTAAAGAAAAATATTATTCTAAGGGTATAGGCTACTATTCATTAAAAATAGAGGGCAATTAATGGAAGAAAAATTAACAAGTATGCTAGAAGAAAAAGGAAACACACCGCTCGATAAATTATTAGCGTTAGGTATAGCAGATAAGCACGAAGATAAAGCGATTTCTTATACTTTATCTAGGGACATTAGACCTTTTTTAGAAGCTTTAACACAAGATGACTTAATTTTTATGTTTAAGAAGACAGTTATATATAAGAAAGTATCTGAGATAGAAGTAAAAGAAGAGATATTAACACGAGATTATATCATAAGTTTGTTTTCAAGGATGTTCTGGAGTTATAACTTAAGTGTCAAGGCTAGGCGAAATAGATTAGCAATATTTTTAAAACACACGGGATTTTATAAAACCGAAGAATTAGGGCGAATTTTCAACAAAAGTAATGGTTGGCTTTATTATGCAGGTCTTTTTGAATATAAAGAATATAGAAAGGAACTTACAAATATAGCATATATTTATCTATCTGAAAAAACACAATAATTTGAGCAAGTGACGTTTTTTACAAGCTAGAATTAAAGAAAGTACCGTTTTGTGTATACCGTTTTGGTGTATGAAAAAAGTAAGTTGAAGTGACGGTTTGCATAACTACTAAAAATTAAAACAGGGTAAAATTATGAAAATCAATAAAGATCTAATAAAGTTATATGTTAGAGTGTTCTTTAGAGAGTTTAAGAAATCGCTAAAAGTATCTTCTTATCAAGATGTGACTGTTCTATTAAATTGTTCAGTAATAATGGCTACACTACTATTAGCTATTCTACTATTTTTGCTTATGTGCAAGACCGTTATTTTATGGATTTTTTAAATGTAAAGCGGGTTTTACTCTAAAATTTATGATATAAATCACAATTATGATATAATATTTAGTAAGAGTCTAGGCTGCAACCGAAAACCAAGTACCCGCTTGGCTGACTCTTTCTTTTCAATGGGTTAACCCTGGGAGGGTTTATGTCTAAGATAGAAGTTTCATGTAATTACTGTGGTAACAAATTTCTAAAGCAAGAATTTCATATAAAGAAAACTAACAATAATTTCTGCTCTAGAAAATGTTTTGGTTTATATAGGATTGGTTCTACAAGTACGATAGAAAAATTCATGTCAAAGGTAAATGTTATAGATGACAATACATGGATATGGACTGGTGGAAAAACTGGCATGGGATACGGAACATTTAAATACAAAGGGAAGGTTAAATACGTCCATAGATTATCTTATGAATTTTTTAAAGGAGAAATACAAAAAGGATTATGCGTTTGTCATGCCGATGATAATCCTTTAAATATTGCCCCAAATAATCTCTGGCTAGGAAGCCATAAAGACAATGTTTACGATATGATAAAGAAAGGAAGACACTCCTGGGTGGGTTTATGCAGAAGCGCATCACTAAACGAAAAAAAAGTATTAGAAATAAGAGATCTCTGCAAGTCTGGAAAATATAATCAATCAGAAATAAGCAGAATGTTTAACGTATCAAGAATGACGGTTTCTCATATAGTTAACCGTAAAACATGGAAAGATATTTAAAAACTACTTTAAATGAATTAGGCCCAAGATTATAGTGGGGATCGTTCTTCGGAACTCACCGTTTAGATCTTTATCTAAAAGACAATAGGTAGTCTAGTGTTCGCGCACCATGATGACTACCTATGAGATCCTACAAAAGAATAAGGCAATTATAACAAAGATCAATAAGTTATAAAAGCCTTAATTGTTAAATACTGAAAAAGATGCAAAACATCATTAAAAGTGCTTAACAATGCGTATATTATACGATTCTTTCGTAGTTTCTCGCAATACTAATTATTAATTTAATATTGGAGAGGAAATTATGCCAGAAAATATACCTAAAAAATTAGATCATCCTTATTTAGCTACTATACCATATAACGTCTTATCGGATAAAAGCCTAACAGATGGAGCTAAACTCCATTTTGGATATATTACAGCTTTATGTAAAAACGAGGGCTATTGTTGGGCTACAAATGAACAGTTAGCCGAGGTACAAGGAAAGTCAAAAAAAACGATATCAGGATACAATAGCGAGCTTAAGAATAATGGGCATATAATTATTGAAGCGGATCATAGACCATATAAAACAGAAGAAGAGAAGCTACTCTGGAAAAATTGTAAAAAAATATATGTAGATATAGCATTTGTAAGGAAAGAAATTATCAAGAAAGGCAACCCGATAGTAACAAAAACGTTACCTTCCATGGATAGTAACGAAAACGTTACTTCATTAAGTATAAAAGATAAGTATAAAAAATCGATCGAGCGAGAATCTTTAGAAAATATAGAATTAAAGGCACTTGGTATAGACTCAATTGCGATAAACTTTTCTAAGAAATACTCAAAAGAAAAGATCGACATAGCAATATACAATATGAAAACAGCTAAATATGATAATCCGAGTAAGTACTTCACGGCTATTTTAAAAAATCCCGATTTAACAAAGAATGTTAATAAAGAAGATAATATTGAAAAGAATAAGATAACAGCTATAGAGCTTAATAAGAAATATAATGAAGTCGTTTTACAGGGGGTTAAGATATATATTGAAGTTTGCAAAGATTATTTTGAAATAATAGCGAATGGTCAGATGGTTATAAATTTGAGATATGATAATAAGATATTCGAAGAGTTATTGAAAAAGCCGTTAGAGAAAATAGAAAGATTAAAGGATTAAGGGACGCTAGGTAGGGGTAGGTTAAGCTTAAATAGTTTTTATATAAAAACACACGTTGGATAAAAACAAGTCCCGACAAGGGACGTTAAAGGAGATTGGATATTAAGAGCTATTTTGAAATAATGGAAGAAGAAGGGGTTAGAGTGTGCGACATAACAGAAAAAGAATATATGTTCTGCCCTGTTGACTATGTTGACGATACTATCGCTATGTATAAAAGAGCCTATGGAAATTCTAAAATAATAAGAAAAGGAAACCTGAGATAACACATCTGCTAATTTATTGTTCAGGAGGCTAGTTACACTTAATAAAATATAAGAAATCAGTACAGATTAAAATCTTGTTATGGTAATATAAGTACTTAGAACGACGCTAGGATGCGTTTTATAAAAAACTTTGGAGAGGGAATATGGATGAGATTAAAAAGTCAGTAGAAGCCATAGAGCTTAAGTTTCAAGTTATGCTTGAAGATTTTGAGAAAATGAAACGAGGTAATTATGCGGCAGGTCAAAGATGTAGAGTTGAAAGCGTAAAGCTAGAAAAAGAATTCAAAATTTTTCGTAAGGTTTCGATGGTGAAATTACCAAGAATAAGAAAATCTAGAAAATCTAAAAAGGGGCAAAAATGACGATACAAGCTCAGGAATTAGCAGTTAGAGAAGATTTATTTAAATTCGTTGATAATATCGATAAAAGAATAGAAAACAAGGATCCATATTTAAATTCAATAGATTTGAGATTAAAGGATATCGCGTTAGATATTCTTTATGGAACTGGGGAGCATGACAAGCCAGAGGTCCTTAAGACCTTGAATCAAATAAAAGAGTATACTGGCTCACCAGATCTTTTTTGTCCAGAATCAATTATGAAAGTAATAGCGAATTTAAGATTTTTAATGGGGGAATAGCAATGGACTGGAATTATCTTAGACGTATTTTAACTGTGTTCTTAAGCTCTTTTGTCGTATGTCATATATGCACAAGATCAATGCCGTTTCAACGGCAAATACAGTGGTCTATGCTAGCCGTAGGGATATATATAGTAGTCTATATAGTTAAGACATTAAGTGGAGAAAAAGTATGATATTAAAAGCGATCACAAGAATTTTAATAGAAAAATCGTCTTATATGACTGGAAGATCAACAGTGATAATTTTGCGGATGATAATTGACATAATGAAATCAGATAAAAAGATGATTATATCAACAAAAAAGGCTTTGTCTGATAAATATTGCTTTTCTCCGCCGTGTGTAACAATGGCTTTATCTAATGCCAGTAAGATGAACATATTAAATGTAGATTCTCCAGAGAATGGATGCACAGGGGTAAAGATCAACATAAACAAGGAATTTCTGAGATGAAAGAGAAGCCAGACTTAAGTTTTTTATTTGAGATGTTGTTGAAAAAATGGTCTAGCTTTTTAAATCAATATGACATTGTTATAGTCACCTACTTATTTAACCAGATCATAAAGAGTGATTTTTATAGCGTTAGTGACACAATGGATTCTATTGTTCACGGTAGCAAATCAAGCGTGCCTACTCTCAGGAGGTGTTTTGATAAGGTTTCTACATTTAAAATATTGTATATTAAATTTGACGCGCAGGGAAAATATGTTGTAAGATTTGGAGATAAGGTGCGGCAAGAAATAGATAAAAAATACGGAGCTATTAAGTTATGAGTGAAAATAAAGCATTGATGAGCAGGTCAGACCTCTTAGGTAGGTTAAGCGAGCTAGAAAAAGAAGATATGAGCCAATCTGATGATATAGAATCATATTTATTATTATTAAAGTGGGCGCATTCTGAAGTTGAAAGATTAGAATCAGATTTAGAGAGGCAAAAAGATTTTGATAATTATTTAATTGAAGAGATCGGGATTTATAAAGCTCAGCTTGAGGACTCAAAAAATGCTAACGAGAGATTAAATTCAGTAATAGAAAGCCAAAATGCTTTGATTAAATATTATTTTAAGGAAGAAGAAGAAAGACTTGATGAAGATGTTAGAGATTTTGAAGATATAAAGCGTGGGTATAGTGTTCTATACAATGATTTAAAGGGTCTTTTAGATGTTTAAACGAGGTATAGACATGTTTATTGGTATTAAAGGCAAGAGTGAGCTATTACACGACATAGCGTTATTAGAGAAAGAAGTAGAAAGTTTAAAGAAGCAGTTGTCTGATTATAAAAAAACCACAATCAAATATAACGGTCATAAAGTATTATTTAAAGACATAGCGGGCGAGTTTAATAATCTTGATATAGGCATCTAATGGCGTTTAAGATAAAGCATAATAATAGATCAAAGTATAATTCAGAAAAAACGAAGCTAGACGGTAAAAGTTTCGATTCAAAAAAAGAAGCTAGGTATTATATAGCACTAAAGGAGCGTCAAAAAACTGGTGAGATTGTATTTTTCTTACGTCAAGTACCATTTGATTTGCCAGGAAATATAAAATATAAACTTGATTTTCTAGAATTTCATTCTGATGGAACAGTTGTTTTTACAGAAGTTAAAGGGTACATGACTCCTCTAGGAAAACTTAAGATTCAGCAGTCAGAGGAGCTTTACAATATTCATATTAATGTTATATGATTAATAGACAGCATTAATCTTGAGGCTGTAATGGAAGAGTTTATATGCAAAAATTGCGGGATATTATTTAAAGCTTATAAGCTTAGAGGTAAAGACAGGGTATTCTGTTCTTTTGATTGTAAGTCGGAGTTTTCTCATATTTTTAAGGAATGTGAATTTTGCGGAAAAACATTTAAAACATTAAGATGTCACAATCATAGGTTTTGTTCACAAAAGTGTTCTAATTCAAAAACAATGAAAGAAAGATCTTTAAAAACTAAAAAAGCATTATGTAAGTGTATTCAATGCGGAAAGATTTGGTATATAAAAGAAAGTGAAAAAAGAGTCCGAGAAAAACACGGAAAAACCATAAAATTTTGCTCATTAGAATGTTATAAAAAAAATAAAGAAAGAGTAACAAAATGTTCTTTTTGTGGAAAAAATTTCAATTCTAAAAGAACAAGTACAAACTTTTGTTCTAAAGATTGTTATTGCAAATGGAAAATAAATAAACATTTAGATAATCCAGGAAGCTGGTATGAGAATGGGTATAAGGTTATTTACATAGGCGGTGGGAAAGGCGTTAAAGAACATATAAAAATAATGGAAGACTATATCGGAAGAAAAATTGATATCAAAAATGAAAACGTACATCATATAAATAAAATTAGAGATGATAATAGACTGGAAAATTTAAAATTAATGACCAAAGAAGAACATTCCAGACTTCACAGAAAAAAAGAGATATTTGAAGGTAAGCCTTTGTTTGGCAGAGACTACTAGAAAAAGCAAGTCGAGGATCTTTATCCAGTAACAATAGAAGAAGTATAGGCAATATTCATCAAACAAGCTTGACATAAAAAGCCCTCCAGCCTAAACTAGAGGGTGAATATAAAAAAAACCCTAACAAAAGGAATTTCTATGTCAGATTGTAGCGAAAAACCTCTTACAATAAAAGAACTAACATCTAAAGCCGGCAAAGCATCCGTTGCCAAGCTTACAAAAGAACAGTTAAAAGCTAGGGCTACTAAAGCTAGTCATGCGAGAGCATGTTATAAAGATTTGCCAAAGGCTAGCCATTCTGGGGAAATATTAATTAATGACCGGGTAATTGAATGTTTTGTGTTAGAAGACGGTACAAGATTAATAAATCAAACATCAATGATAAAAGCTATAGGGAAAGGAAAACAAAGTAGCAAGAAAAGAAGTGCAACCGGTCAACTTCCGGTTTTTTTGGATTTTAAAAGCCTTAGCCCTTTTATGCCGGACAATATATTAAGCTACTCCACTCCTATAGAATTTAGAAAACCAACAGGCGGGAAAGCTCAAGGATTTAAGGCTGAATTGTTGCCGGAGGTGTGTGATGTATACCTGAAAGCTAGAGATGCCGGAGCGCTTAAGTCTAACCAGAAGCATATAGCAGTAGAATGTGACATTGTAGTTAGAGCTTTGTCTAAAGTGGGGTTGATAGCGTTAATTGATTCTTCAACCGGTTATGAAAAAGAGCGGGATCGTTATGAGCTTCAAAAATTCTTGTCTAAATATATTCAAGAAGATTTCATGCCATGGACAAAGAGGTTCCCAGATGTTTTTTTTGATCTATATAAAAAGATGTACGGTATTCCAAAGGAAGAGCGTTGTCATTCGCACGTTGGGTGTTTTATCAATCGTATGTATAACGAAATGGGCGAGGGAGTGCTTGAAGAGCTTAAGAAGGTTAATCCGATAGAAGAAAACGGAAAGAGAAAAAGCAAGCTTCATCAACACCTTACGGAGAATAGCGGAGTAAAATTGCTAGATAAAAAAATATTGCAAACAATAACTCTTATGAGGATTGCAGACAATAAGAATGATTTTGACAAATTATATGAAAAGCTAACGCTAACAGAAGAACGATAAGATAATGTATTAAAGCAAATTTATTGACTTACTTTAATATATTTATAGCCTACACCTTTACTTTTAAAAAGTAAAACGGTATAATAGGGACAGTTAAATTATATATAGGTTTCGTATATGGAGCGACTTTTAAATATAATGCTATTAATTTTATTAACCTTAACTTGGTATTATGGAAGGAAGAGAACATGATTATTTTATTAACTTTAGTCACGGTATTTTTGCTATATTTTATTATCAAAGATTTTATTAGCTTAAGATATTTATTAGTAGTACAGGAAAGGAAATATGAAGATTTACAAAGAGATCTTGAAGCTTTTGCTAAAAAAACAAGAGATGAAATTGACGATATAAAAATTGAGCTAGTAGGCTTTAAGGAATTTTAATAAAAGGGTAATTTATGAATATAATAAATATAATTGGAAGAGTTGGGCAAGAACCAAAACTATTAAATACTCAAAGCGGAAATAAATTCTATTCTTTGAATGTTGTTAGTAATTCAAAAAAGAACGGAGAAGAAAAAAGCACATGGTATAATTGCAGTTTATTCAATTATTCTGAAAAATTTATACAATATGTAAAAAAAGGTAGTGCTGTGATTATAACAGGGACATTACAAACTCCATATATTTACGAAGCTAGGGATGGAAGTAACAAGGTATCATTAGATGTTATTGTTAATTCTATAAATTTTAGTCCGTTTAGCGGAAAAAAAGAAGAAGAAGAAGAAGAACGGCAGGTTATTCAGGAAGGGCAGGCGAAGCAAGAAGCTGTTCAAATTGACGAGGATTTACCATTCTAATAATAAATAAAAAGGAGTTTGAAAATTGTTTAAAAGTTTAGGTGAGCAGAAAGCTTCTCTTTTAGAATCATTGCACAAGATAATTATTTATATTGATGATGATATTAGGAGCTTTGCTAAAAGAGTTGGAACGACAAGAGAATTTATCTATTCGCTTTTTTCAGAGAAGGGAACAGAGTTTACTTTCGAAAGGATCATTGATTATTTTGCTATATATGATTATTCCTTGAAGATAGTAGTGCAGAAAGAAGGAGAAGAAGCTAAGGGTTTTTTAAATGCTGATTCTAAAAAAACAATAAGTGAGCTAATAGACTTCTTAAAGAATGCAATAATAGAAGAAGAGGGAAGCCTAAAGAAGTTTAATGATAAGCTAGGATTTTCTGGTTATTATATAACGCTACTTTTTAATGGTACTAAGAAGTTTACGTGCGAGCGACTTTTTGATTATTTAGTAATGTATGGATATAGTATTGATATTGGGTTTACTAGGATAAATAATAAGATTAATCTTAACGAGATAAAGTCTTAAATATAGAAATGATGGATACTACATTGAGGAGCAATTGTTAAACAAATGGTTAATAGTTGGTAGTGATAGAAAATATATTAAAGAGTAGGGGCGTTGTTATGTTAGAAGTTAAATATAAAAAAATAGAAGATTTGATACCGTATATAAATAATACAAGAACGCACACAGAAAAGCAGATAAATGAATAAATAGGGGGTGTATAATGGCAAATCTAACAATGAAGCAGGAAACTTTTTGTCAGAAGCTAGAAGAGGGCATGACGCAATTAGAAGCTTATAAGTTTGCTTATAACGCAGAAAACATGACAGATAAATCTATATGGGAAAAGGCTTGTGTGTTAGCTAATAGGGGCAAGATTGTGGAAAGAAGAGAAGAATTAAGGGCGCCTGTGCTAAAGAAAATTGGATATACGATAGAGAAGCACTTAGAGGAATTGTATAGTTTAGCTGAAAAAGCAGCAGAGGCTGGACAGTTCGCCCCAGCAATGCAAGCAATAACAAATCGTGGAAAATGCTCTGGGTTTTATATTGAGAAGGTGGACCATACGACTAACGGTGAAAGTATTTCGCCTACTAGGATCGAAATTGTAGCTCCAAAGATGGACGTAGAAAAATAATAAAGTTAGTAAGAGCTAGCGCGACGGTGCGAAAAGATGCTACCTTGGTATCCTGCTCTTGTTTTAATCAAGGATTAACTTAAGGAGTTAAAACATTAAGCTACAGACTTTCTGCTGGTTGGAGCTTGGATAATGTTTTTAGTAAAGAAAAGTTTGCAAGAACAAATGCAACTTCAAGGATTGTTTAGCATGGAAAAAGTAGCCAGAATAGAACTACCTCCTAAACTATTACCTGTATTTGCTCCACCTAGAGGCAATGTGAGGTATCGTTGCGCTCATGGTGGAAGAGGATCAGCAAAAAGTTTTTCTTTTGCAATGATGGCCGCAATTTGGGGTTATAGAGAGACTCTTAGAATATTATGTGTTAGAGAATTTATGTCGTCGATTAAAGACTCCTTCTTTGCAGAGCTTAAAAATGTAATTAATTCAATGCCTTGGCTATCCTCACAGTACGATATAGGTGTAGATTACATTAAAGGAAAGAACGGAACTTTATTTATATTCAAAGGTATCAGGAACAATTCATCTTCTATTAAGTCTCTTTCAAGTATAGACTTATGTATTGCTGAAGAATCAGAGCAGATTGGAGAGTCAAGCTGGCTAGACTTGGAGCCAACAATAAGAGCCCCTAAATCTGAAATTTGGTGCATTTGGAATGCAAAACTAGAAAACTCTCCAGTTGATAAAAGATTTATTAAAAATCCGCCAGATAATGCTTTAGTTGCTAAACTTAATTATTCTGACAATCCGTGGTTTCCTTCAGTTTTAGAGACCCAGAGATTAAGGGATATGGAAATAATGGATGCTTCTACATATCGGCACGTATGGGATGGAGCATATTTAAAGAATGATGAAGCGACAGTTTTTGCCGATAAGTGGGAGATAAAAGAATTTACGCCAGACAGGAAATGGGAAAGACCTTACCATGGATTAGATTTTGGTTTTTCTAATGACCCGACAGCAGGGTGTAAAGTTTGGATTCACGAGGAGAATTTATATATAGAATATGAAGCCTTTAAGATTGGTTTAGAATTGGATGACACGGCTTATTTCTTAAAAGAAAAAATCCCAGATATAGAAAAGCACGTTATAAGAGCAGATAATGCCCGCCCCGAATCAATAAGTTATTTAAAGCGTAAGGGCTTATCACGAATAGAAGCTTGCAAGAAGGGTAAGGGAAGTATTGAGGATGGAATATCTTTTATAAAAAGCCATAGAAGGATATTTGTACACCCCCGATGTAAAAATATAATAGAAGAGCTTTCCCTATATAGCTATAAAGTTGATAGAGTAACAGGGGATATTTCCACTAATATTGTTGATACTTTTAACCATGGAATTGATGCGATTAGGTACGCACTTGAACAAGCGATGAAAGCCTCTAGGATCGACTATTCAAAATTAATTTGACTTTCATTATTAACATTCATAAACTAAGGTAAAATAATTATTTACCTTGGTTTACTATGCTTAAGAAATTCTCTGATGGTATTAAAAATATAATAAATGATGTATATAATACAAGAAGCCCTCTAAATACAAATACGATAGTAGAAGAACGAGTTTCATATGAAACTTTAAGAGCTATGTATAAAACAGGTATAGGCTCAAAGATAGTTAGGTTAAAGTCTGGCGCTAGCCTTAAAAATTCAATTCAATTCGAAAGTGAAGAGCAAGAAATTTATTATAATAAAAAACTAAAGAAAGCTGTTAAAGAAGCCGTTAAGTATATGATAGGTTTTGGACGTGGGATTATAGTTTTATATAATAAGGGCGAAGATTTATCAAAGCCAAGACTTGAGCCATTTAATCCCAAGATTACACATTTAAAAGTTTTTTCTGGAGATATGGTTAGTGTCGCAGAAACTAGCCGAGATTTAATGCACCCAAGATATTTTAAGCCTATTTATTATAGTATTAGGGGGGCTAAATTCCACTATTCAAGAGTTATAGATTTTACTTATTATAATCCACCCGAATTTGATAGCCCAGTTTATCAATATGGTGGAGTATCTGAATTTGAATTAATCCAAGATCAGTTTATTAGCGATAGTATTGTTGCTAGAGCTTCTACAACAATTTTAGAAAAGAATGCTAGTCTATTCTACAAAGTTAAAGACCTTAAGCAATTAATGATGGATCAGCAGGAAGACCTTTTAAAACGCTATATGGCAGAGGTAGAGAACGGCAGGTCAATCTATGGTGCTTGTCTAATAGATTCAGAAGATGATGCTTATGTCGTTAATCAGAACCTTTCTAACCTTGGAGATGTTGACACAATAACATTACGCAGATTAGCAATGGTCACAGGAATCCCTTTAGCAATCCTTGTAGGCGAAAACGTTAAAGGTATGAATTCAACAGGGGATAATGAGCTAAAGATTTATCAAGATATGATTGAGGCTTTACAAGAAGATTATATTGATGAGCCTTTAAATGAATTATTTAACAAGCTAGGTTTTGAGCATGTATCTTTCAAAGAAAATCAAGGTCGCACACCAGAGGACAGAATCGGTTTTGAGTCTAGCGTTATTGATAATGCTTTAAAGCTTTATAACCTTGGAGAAGACTTTGAGTCATATTTAAAAGAGTATGATGTCATTACCGAAGAAGATTTGACGGATAAATTTTTCCCAGAGGTAAATAATGAAGAGAACGCTCAAGTCGAATAAGCCAACAAATATAAAAGCACCCCTACCCTTAAAATCAGTAGAGAATACTTTTGCTAGGACTTTAAAGCAGATGATTGATCAGATGCACACAAGATTTATTAATCAAGCAATAGAGGGTATGAACAAGGGTACTATTGATAAATTTGAGGATTCACAGATTGGTAATTATGCGAAAATATTTCTAAATTTAGCCAAAAAAGTTGGGCGTAAGATATTAAGACAATTTTCTGATGATCGTATTGAGCGTATGGTTGAAGATATGACAGGTACAGTTAATAAAAGAAACCAAGATCTTTTATATAAAGCCATAGAGGATAAGATAGGTATATCAAGTAAAGAGTTAATATCCACAGAAGGGCTGACCCCTAGCATAAATGCTTTAATATTAGAAACCCAGCAATGGGTCAAGAAGCTTAGGGATGACACGCTAGAATATTTCACAAATACCACTCTAAGAGGCATGGCGGAAGGTAAATCTATGTCTGAAATTAGAAAGATAATGAGCGATGAAGCAGGCAAGCGTAAGTCTAATGCTGATATGGTTGCACGAACACAGATCGGAACATTTAACAGCCTAACAACAAAGATAAGAGCGCAGAACCTAGGAATTACAAAGGCTATTTGGGTAACTTCTGGAGATAATAGAGTCAGGAAAAGTCACGATGATAGAAATGGAAAGGAATTTAATCTTTCAGAAGGTCTTTATTCTAGCGTAGATGGAAAAACTTTGCTACCTCAATTAGATTACCGATGCAGGTGTGGATATTTACTTATCATACCAGAAGAAGAGTAAAACAAATTATTTGACTTAAGTAACTAACATATATAAGATAAACTTTAAAAATGGTTTCTAATATGATTAAAAAAAAAGAAAAAGACCCTAGAGCGGTTATTAAAGGATGTAAAGCGGATTTACAGGACAAAGAAGTCAGTATGAAATTCTGCGATACAGTACCTTTTGATGTGAAAGAAAAAACTGCTATAAGTGTAAGAGATGGTGTCTTAGATTATATGGGTGCTGAAATAGGTCAACAACCTTATGAGAAAATATTTTCTGTTTATAGATCTCCCGCAACAATATCTAATACAGCAATGAGAATGCGGGGGATACCTCTTACTTATGAGCATGTATCTGTTGAAGAACCCGCTCCGAACACTGGTAGTATTGTTAGCGAAGCCGAGATGATAGACTTTATAGATGAAAGCACTTCAACCAGAATAGCGATAAAAAATAAATTATTATTAAATACAAATGATGAAGATATATTAAAAGAGCGTAGCGAGTTGTCTTTGGGATATAGTGCTAAGCTTATTCCACATAACAAATATGATTTCGAGCAAGTAGGGATTATGCCCCACCACTTAGCAATAGTTTCAGAGGGTCGTTGTGGCTCTTTATGTAGGTTTTTAGACAAGAAAACAGTAAACAAAAAGGAGATTGATCATATGATTAATTTTAAAGATGAAGAGGGAAAGGTATCCCTTGAAAAGATCATGGAGATCGTTCAGTCATTGCCACAAGTAATTGCTGAAATTCCTATTGATCAACTTCAAGAGTTTGTTCCTATCTTTGAAAAGCTTGCTACAATGGTAAAGCCTAAAGAAGAAGTTGTTGAACAGCCAGAGATGGAAGAAGTTCAAGACGAAGAAGTAAAAGAGGAATTGCCAGAAGTTCAAGACGAAGAGATGAAAGAAAAAGAAGAAGAGGAGAAGAAATTTTCCGATAAAGCTTTAAAAAATTATGCTCAAGATGAAGTAAAGAAATATGCTCAAGTAGTACAGAAAGCTAAGGGATTTCTAGATGAATCTTACAATTTCTGTGATAAATCTTCTGAGCAGATAATGGAAGATACTTTGTCACAACATAGCACAGAGAAGTTTGAAAAAAGCGAGTTGGCTATTGCCTTTAAGCTTTTGAAAAAACAACAAAATTACCAAAACTTTGGTGATAAGCTAATAGATGAATTAGAAGTAATTGGAAACAAGGAGATATAAAAATGGCATTTAGTCAAGCATTTTCAAATGATATTGTTGCTGTTGGAGCAGGAGAGCGTTACGGAAATTGTAACATCGTTCTAGGAACAACAGTTTTTGAAGACGGTCTAGTAATTGGTCGTTTTGCAAAATATGATACAGGTAGTGTCGATAATTTCGATGGTTCTGCCACGCCAACTATTGCGGGTGTTATTATCCGCGACGTAGCCCGCTCCGTAGAGGACGCAGGAACAGTAGACGCAACACTATATAAGCAAGCTCAATTCATGCGTTGGGGTCTTGTTACTGTTGATGTTAAGACAGGGGAAACTCCTGCTAAATTCGGTCGTGTTTATGTTGCTAACGATGGCGATGCTAACGATGGTTTAGCCACAGCAACTAACACCGATGTTGCTATTAATGCAGAATTTATCGAAGAAATTAAAACTGGCGTATGGTTAATTAATATCACACCTCCACAAGGCGATATAGCAACTCATATTGCTGATGCTACTGGCGCTCATGCAGGTTCAGCTATTAGCATTGCTGATGCGGGTGCTTTTACTGCTAATATAGAAGTTGAAGCTTGTTTACAGGAAATCTATCCTCATGTTGAAACTTTAATTGCTGACCCTGCTGATGCGGGTGCTATTGCTGTTACACGTTCTGGAAATGTTTCCTTGACTTCAACAGTTGGCGATGGAGAAACAAGAACCCTAGCTATTCCTGCTGTACAAGGTATTGAGTTAGCTATTTCTTTTGATGTCGACGGCGGAGATATTGCTATAACAGTAGCTAGTGCAGTTAACCAAGCCGCAAATACTATTTTAACTTTTGCTGATGCAGGGGACATTATCGTATTAAAAGCCGTTCAGGTAGCGGGTGCTTTAGTATGGCGTGTAGTTGCTAATGACGGCGTATCACTATCATAATAACAAGGAGATAAAAAAATGTTAATTAAACAACTTTATAAGTTAGATACTTTCTTAAAAGTAAAAGATTCAAGAATATTTACCGATACAGCTTCAGGCGGTACTGTATTAGCCGAAAATTTGCGTCATGTAGACCCAAAAATATTCGAAAAGCTATATCCAGAATTAACAGCCTTTACAATGGGTCTTACTATTGATAACTCTGGCGGTTATGCCAACGTTATTGATTCATTAAGACTTAATGAGCAAGGCGAGTTTAAAAACTCTGGCGACATAGATAGTAACAAAGGTAAAATTAGCCTATCAGGGGAGAAGTCTTTTTTAAACGTTCTTTCTCGTGAAGCTTTTGCGAAATGGTCAAGAACAGAAGTTGAGCAAGCTAACTTGCAAAACATCAACTTAGTAAATAAATATCTTGCTACTACTGACAAAGTATATAAGCGAGAGCTTGATGAGATTATTATGATTGGTATTCCTGAATATGCTTCTTCAACAGGTCTTTTAAACCATGCTGGCTTTATATCTAGTGCGGCTTCTGGGGCAGTTGAAACATTATCAGGGCAGGATGCTTATGACGAAGTAGCCGAGTTTATTACAGCTCAACACAATGGCGTTAATAACACTCCTGGATATATGGCTGATAATGTTATATTCCCAGTTTCTGTTATGAATACATTACAGAGAACAATATTAAATTCAGCGGGTTCAACTAAGTCTGTCCTTTCAGCTCTAAAAGAGAATTTTGTTGGGGTACAATTCATATCTTCTTTCCGTGCTGAAAGCGTTGGCGGTGGAAGTGTTACTCTAGCTATTTCCTCTAGCGACCAAGCAGTTAAAATCAGAATACCTCAACCTCTACAAATTAGTGAGATTGTCAAGGTTTCTGGTTTTGATTATCGTGTTGATGCGGCTTATAGATCGGCTGGTTCTGATGTTTTAGAGAATTCTGCGGGTCGTATCCTAACAGGTCTTTAATATGTTAAGTTTGCAAGAATTGAAAGATTATTGTAAAAGGGTGGGCATTAAGTTCCACCCTAACTGTAAAGAGAAAGCTCTAAGAGAGAAAATCTCAAAAGGTATCGAGGTTTCTATTGAAAACGTTGATGATGTTATTTTAAGGACTAGAAACCAAGGGGAGAAGAGAGAGGCACTTAAAGAGATTCTTTCTATAAATCCAAAGGTTTTTAAAGTCCGAGTTATAGCCGACAACAATTATGAAATAGAAGGGTTGTTCTTGAAAAGCAAAGAGGTAGTTATATTACCATTGCTTTATTTAGAGAATGAGCGTTTTATGAAAAAGGTCAATAGACAGGTAGAAATTAATAAAATTGAATGGGTTGATTAATGACACTATTAGCAGATTTTAAAGCAAGATTTCCAGAGTTTGACGAAACAATTGCCAATACATATATCCCAATTTTAGAGGATGTATATCCTTGTTATTGGGGGGGCAGTTATGATTCAACTTGTGGTCAAGAAATTGTTTTAAATCTGTTAGCCCATTTAGTTTTGCAGGAAAATCAGAGCGCTACTGATACCGCTCCCTTAAGGTCATCTGACTCTAAGAGTATTGGTAGTGTTTCTGTTTCTTATTCTAACCCGACTACTACAATGACAGAGCGCAATGCTTGGTTTCGGTCAACTTGTTATGGAGTAAGATATTTGTTATTAACATTAAGGAATCAAGGGGGGTATTTTGTATAAATCTGCAAAAGATATGTTAAAGCATACAACAGATTTAGCAAGACAGCTCAAGGAAGCTAAAAAAAAAGAGGTCGCTATCGGTTTGCCTACCGAAAAAGCAACAGGGAAGGTATATAAAAATGGTAATACGATTATAAATGTTGGGGCAAGACATGAGTACGGAATAGGATTGCCAAGAAGATCGTTTTTAAGGCTACCTTTAGAGATAAAAAAGAAAGACCTAGGCAAAGCCATAAAAAAAGAATATGGTGCAGTTATAGAAAAAAACAAAAATGTAACTAAGGCTTTAGGGTTAATAGGAGCGCAAGCTTATAATATAATCCAGAAGGGTTTTCTTACAGAGGGTTTTGGTCAGTGGGAGCAATTAAGTGTTTTCACTATCGAAGAGAAAGGGTCTAGTAAGATATTAATAGATACTGGAATATTAAAAAATTCGATTACATGGGCGGTGCGTGATGTTACCTAATATTTCAGACGTTTTGCCAGAATGGGAACAGACAGTAATAATAAAAAGCGTTGCTATTACTACATCTGATTTTGTTCCGACTGAAACGGTCACACAGAGATCGCAAAGTTGTGTTATACAACGTACTAAGCCAACAGAGATTAACGCTGATATAATAGATTATAAATTAAGATATATCACAGCTCATAGCCGTTCTAATATTAATGTGGGCGAGTATATAACATATAATAGTGAAGACTATAAGGTTATATTAAAAAGCGATTGGAATGATTACGGATATTATGAGGTAGTAGGAGAAGAAACAAATAAGAACATATTGGTGTAATATGATTATACAATTAAGAAAAGTAGCTATCTTAATAAGAGATTTATTAACGATCTCCGAGAGTCTTATCAAAGTTGGGCGCTATAACTTTGAAAATGAAGACTTTGATACATCTTATATTACCGTTGATAATCTAACGCCTGCAACATTGATAGCATATTCAGAAGAGTTTGACGGAACAGAGGAAGAACAGACTCTTTCGCAATTATGGAGCTTACCTGTAATAATAAATTTTTACGGAGATAATGCTTATACCAATCTTAATAACTTAACTTTGTTACTTAAAAGCCAGAAATCATTAGACTTACAAACCACGCTAGGAATAGCTTGTTTTAGTGTTTCTAATATAACAGACTTACGGTTATTAAGTGGAAAACAATATAATAACAATATAGAATTAAATTTAAATATAAACTTTAATCTTTCGGCTACCGTAGACACTTTGAGATTAGACACGGCAGAAGTGGATTATATAATTAACAAGTAAAGGAGATCAAATTATGGCTAATATCAGCAATGTTATCAGCGTATCTTTACTAGAAGCGGGGGCAACTGCCGACCGTGACAATATGAACCTAACTGCGGTAATGACAGATCAGCAAGATGCGGTTTTGTCTAGTGCCAATCGTTATGAATTATATACAGATTTAGCAAGCGTAGCGACAGATTTTGGAACAGATTCTGAAATGTATTCTCATGCTAAAATTTTCTTTGCTACAAGCCCTAATCCTAGTAATTCAAGCGGTGCTTTGGTTGCTGGTTATTGGCGTTCAGCTTCCGAAACGGTCGTTGCATCTTCTGGCTTATTAACTGGCGAGGAGTTATCAGAGGCGACAACAATTGGACAGTTACAAGAAATAAGCGATGGCTCTTTTGTTATAACCGTTGATAGTGCCGAGTTAACAATCACAGCTTTAGATTTTAGAGATTCTATTTCTTTAGGTAATGTTATTACAGAGATTAATACTAATGCTTCTTTTATAGGAGTTGTTGCATCGCTTTCAAGCGATAATAAAATAATCTTTACATCTAATACAACAGGCGTAACAAGTACTATGACATATGCTTCTGCTCATACAAGCGGAACATTTGTTGGCGACATTTTAGCCTTAGCAACTGGTAGCGGTTCAAGTCTTGTACAAGGTGCTAACGCTTCCTCTTTATCTTTAGAAACAAAAGAAGCAGCTGTTACAGCACTTTCAGCCCTAATTAATGTAAAAGGTATTATGTTTATTGATGCTCCAACATCTGTTGAATCAGCATCTCTAGCTTCTTGGGCAAATTCTAATGATGTTCTTATGTATGATGTTTTTGGTTCAGCCAGTAACCTAGAAATTGACACAACAAATGTCGTTTGGGCTAATAAGCTTGCTGGTTATACAAATTATAGGATGCTTTATTCAGCTTCTAATAATAGAAAGCTTGCTACTTCTTACATGGCTAGGGTTCATAGTGTAAACTTTGGAGCTGAAAATTCAGCTTTAACAATGCAACTTAAAGAGCTTGCCGTTGTTGCCGAAGCTTATAAACAGACAGAATTGACAAAGGCTAAAAATGTTGGTCTTGATGTCTATACAACAATTAAAAACACACCAGTTATTTTGACTAGTGGTGCTAATGATTTTGTTGATAATAGATATAATCTGATAGCTTTTCAAGATGCTGTTAGTACTGATCTTTATAATTTATTAAAGCAGACAAGCGCAAAGATTCCACAGACAACAAGAGGGATTAACCAACTTGTTGACCAATGCGAAAAGACAGCAAGAGAATTTGTAAGAGCAGGAGTTTTTGCAGGTGGTACATGGACAAGCACAGACTATTTTGGAAACGTAGATGTATTTAATAGAAACATTGAGAATAACGGATATTATTTCTTAGCAGGTTCTTTAGCTGATCAATCTCAAGCTGATAGAGAAGCTAGGAAATCACCAGTAATCCAAGGCGCATTAAAATTAAGTGGCGCAGTTCATTCTGTGGATATAACACTAGTTATAAATAAATAAGGAGTTAAAGATGGCAACAATAAGCTTATCAACAGATAACACAACACTAGTTCTGAATGGGACAGTAATAAATGATTTTGTTTCAGGGGATATTTTAACCTTAGCTCCTGTTAACCCTGCATCTGCACATATCAATAGCTCAAATGGTGGTGTTTCCATCTTTGAACGTATTGATAAAAATGTTTATGATTTAACTATTTCATTACAGCATTTATCAGATTCAGATGCCTTTATGAATAATATATTAAATCAATCTCCATCTACTATTTTGGATGGATCTCTTAAAGAGAATTATACTAAGAATAGCGATAACGCTATTGAAACTTGGCTATTAGAAAGTGGGTCTATAATTACACAGCCCACTATTACTATTAATAGCGAAGATGGCAACGGTATTGCTGAATATGTAATTAGATTTAGGACAGCACAAAGAAACATTTAAATCTTTTAAGGGGGCAACATGGAAGAGGCAAATAAAGAAATTTTAGACAATATAGAGCAAATCTATAAAGACAAAGAGGCAGAAATTAACGGTCGTATTTACAAGATAACAAAAGTAAATCACGAAAAGCGGAAAAAGATTTTTGCTTATATGATGAAAGTACAGAACCAAATAAGTTCTGGAGATTTATCATTTATAGATAGCGTTGAGTTTAAAAGGGTTGAGGATATAATCTGCGGATTAGTTCTTTTTGATGGTTTTTTACTTTCTAAAAGTCAGAATCATTGGGATGAATACCCCGAGGATTACCTTAAGTTTGTAACATCTATGTTGCTTGTATTTAGTTATCCTTTTATGAGAGGCGGGACTTTAAATTAAAGATACCAGTTCCGCCTAAAAGTGAAGACTATATACATTTTACTAATGTAAGCGATGAGGATATGTCAATATTCTATTTGGCGAAGCAAGGTTACGGCTCTTTGAAAGAGATCAGGGAGCTTGATACCGTTGAGCTTTTAGACTTATTGGAATATGAGCAGATACATAATCGAGTAGAGAATTATTTAATCAACAAGGCAAGATAAATGGCAGTAGTATCGGAGTTAGTAACTAAATTTAAGTTTGATGGAAGCATTAATCCATTAAACAATTTTAACAAAGGGCTTAACCTAAGTGTCGTTAAAATGGTTACTTTTGTTGGGGCTATTACTGCGGTAGGGGTTGCTTTTGGAAAGATGGTTCACAATACCCTATCAGAGGCTGATGCTTTAGTTCAGCTATCTAGGACAACAGGTGTAGCTATAAATGATATTCAATCTTTAAGTTTTGCGGCGAGTGTTTCAGGATCTTCTATTAAAGCAATGGAGGGGTCTATTGCAAGCTTATCTAAAAAGATAGGAGAGGCTAGTTTAAAGGGCAGTTCAGAGTTTCAAAGAATAGGTGTAGCCGTAAGGACTAGTACTGGCGAGATAAGGAAAGCGGACGATGTCTTATTAGATATAGCTGATAGATTTAAAGCCCTTAATTTAACAATGTCACAGCAACAAAGCCTTGCGAGTTCTTTGGGAATAGACGCAAGCCTTGTTCAGCTACTTTCTAAGTCAACTGATGAGATAGACAGATTAAGGGGGAGAGCCGAAAAGTTTGGTTTATTATCGAAAAAGAATGCCGACCAGATAGCTAATTATAATGATGGAATGGCAGAGCTAAGATTTAGATTTTTAGCATTTAAACAAGCTATTTCTATTCAAGTATTACCGACAGTTTTTAAGCTTTGGGAAGGTTTAGATATACTAGGAGGAGGAATAAGCCGTGTAGGGAATTTCTTTATAGACTTCATAAAAGAAAATAAGGGTTTAGCTTTATTGCTTGGAGTTATAACTAGTGCTTTTATAGCGATAAATACTCCGATAGTTGCTATAACAATAGGCATAGGTGCGTTATTGACCATCTTTGATGATTTGATAGTTGCGTTTAAGGGAGGGGATTCTATTATAAAAAAATGGGTAGCTCCTTTCTTTGATTTAGAGAAGGTATTAAAGAAGATTGTACAATATTATAAAGCCATAGGAGAGCTAAGGAGTAAGGCTTTCGGTGCAGTAAAAGATAAATATTTTGGATCGGTAAAGAATTTGTTTTCTCAAGATCCGAAGGGAAGAGAAACAAATAACAATTTAGAACAAAACACGACAATTAATATAAATAGTAACAGTCCAGAAGCTGTTGGAAATAGCGTTGAAAACATTTATCAGAAACAATTATATAAGACAAAGGCTGAATTTAGCAGGGGTGGTATATAATGGGTCTTGTCAAGAATTATATAAATGGGGTTTTTAAAGATACTCTTAAGCAAGAGATCGGCATTGGAGGCTTCACCACATTCGCAAGGGTTAATAATAAAACCACTAAAAAGAATAATGTACCTATAACTTACCTAGAGGACGGAAGTTTCTTAGAAGACCATATTATTAGAGAGCCTATAACATTAAGCATAGAAGGTAATGTTTCAGATATATTTATTAAAAGTTCAAAGCTTTCAGAACAAGCAAGAAATACTATAATAAATTTCAGATCATTAGAAACAAAGGTACGAGAAATTAATCAATATATACCTACTATGACTGATTATCAGGACGGTATAATATCAATAATAGACGGTGGACTAAATAATGCTTTAGATGAAGCTGATGCCTTAATTGAAAAGTCGCAAAGAGTAGCCAATTATATTGGATATTTAGCTGACGGTAGTAACACTACAAAGTTTATTGACGCTATGAACGGTATCTATAATAGTAACCAGACAATCACAATAGAAATGCACGATAGAACCTATAAGAATATGGTTTTTACTCTTTTTGAAACTACTAAAGATAATGAAAATAATAGCATAGATTTTATCATAGAGGCACAAGAGGTTCGCTATGCGGTATCAGAGGTTATACAGGTGGTATCATCTTTAAGCCCATCTGAAACGTTGGGCGGAGCTACTAAAAACATTATTGACAAAGGTGTACAGGAGGGGGACTCTATTTCCTCAAACGTAAAGCAATCAATATTAAGTAAGTTGGTGGAATAATGTTACAAGTACAGAATATAACAAATGAGCCTTTTCAGAGGCATTCTATAATTTATGAAGATTATGAGATAATATTAACATTAAGATACTTACACCGTTGCTCAATTTGGGTTATAAATCTTGAATATATAGGTTGGAAGGTCAGCGGAATTAAATTGTCCGTAGGAGTACCCCATATATCCGGGCAGAACCAAGCTTTTGATTTTTTTGTTTCCGATGAGTCTAACAATGGTATTGACCCATATAAGCAAGATGATTTTTCTAGTGGTAGAAATATTTTATATATTTTAGAAAGGGATGATATAGAAGATATTAGGAGCGTTGAATTGCCATGAGGTTTAACCGTGATTTTAAATTAATTGTACGGACTAGCTATAAAGACGTTATTATAGCATCGCCTATAAGAATAAATTTTACAATTTCAAAGTCAGTAGATGGGCTTTTAAGCGGTTGTACTATTAAGATTTATAATCTTAATGAAAGCCTAAGGCTAGCTTTAGTTAAGGACGCAGAGGACGAAGCATATATACCTATCAGCCTTTTCATTGGATATAAAGATAAAATAGAGTTAGCTTTTAAAGGAAATGTTTATAGAGGTTTAAATGAACGTAGTGCAACCGATATGATAACTACACTTGAGTGCTTAGACGGCGGTTCAATATTAGAGTCCTTTGTATCTAAAACAATAACTAAAAATGATATTGTAATAGATACCATATTAGAGGTTATAGACAATGTTTCCAGAGGAAGAATAAACACACGCCCAGCCCTATTAAGACCAAAAGTATTATTAGGAAATCCGATTGATCTGTTAAATAGTTTAAAGCAGGAAACTGAATCTTGGTATATAGAAGATGAGCAATTAAACTTGATAAATATAAGACAGGTTACTAGTAATTACATCCCGAAGGTAAGCGCAAAGACTGGATTAATAGAAACTCCTACTAGACAGGAGCAAAAAGTCACCTTTAAAATATTAATAGACCCTACCGTTAAAATCGGCAGATTGATAAAGTTAGAAAGTACCACCGCCCCGCACCTGAATGGTATTTATAAAATATATAATATTACATATAATGGGGACAATTATGGGCAAAACTGGTTTCAGACTTGCACTGGGTATTTAAACCTTGATTATGAAGTAATATAATGGAAAAAGAAAACCTAACAAATATTTTAAACATAGCAATAAAAGAAACGTTAGCGAATCTGCATACATCAGTTATAGCAAAAGTTACCGCTGTTAATGATTCTACAATAGATGCGAAACCAGTAATTAATAGAGTTATAGAAGATGAAAGCATAGAATTACCTGAATTTGTGGAAGTTCCTGTCCTCACGCTCCAAGGTGGCGGGAGCTACACAATTCATCCAATAGCTATTGGGGATTATTGTCTTTTACTTATTTCTGAAAGATGTTTCGACCGTTGGTATTTTGGGCAAGACTACAAAAGTCCTTTAGAATTAAGGATGCACGATTATAGCGATGCCATAGCGATAGTAGGTTTAAATCCATTAGATAGCGCAATATCAATTCCGAGCGAAACAACAGAGAATGGAAATAGAACACAAGCGGGAGATTATAACCATACAGGTGATAGAACACAGACTGGCGATATTACTTTGACTGGGGATTATACTCAAGTCGGAGATATAGAAGTTACAGGAAATGTTTTAATTACAGGTAATCTTGTAGTGACTGGAACAATATCAGCAGGTAATTTTACTGGTATAGGTGGCGGAACTATGACAAGCACAAGCGATATAGAAACAACTGGAGAAATGACAGCTAGCGGAGTAAATTTATCAAATCATACGCATGATTACACTTGGACAGATGGGGCGGGAAGTGGAACAACAAACGCACCAAATTAGGGGGGTGTAAAATGAGGGTTAGTGGATTAGATAGCGAGGGAGATTGGATTTTTGGAAAGGGAAAGGCTTCTTATAAAATGCAGAGTGAAGCAGTACTACAAAGCATTAAAACAAGATTAAAATCTTTTACAGATGATTGGTTTTTAAATATAGAGGATGGTGTTGATTGGATAACACTATTGGGATCAAAAGGCAACGAATACAAAATAAACAGAGAAATTGAAAAAACTATTTTACAGACTGAGGGGGTTGTTGCTATTATAAATTTTAGTACTATCTTAATTGATAGAAATTTATCAGTATCGATTAAATATATAGATGTTTACAGCTCAATAATAGATGAAATTCTGGAGATAATTTTATGACATACCCAAGCATCGGAACAGATGGAATAGCGATACAAAGCTTTCAAGATATTTATGACGAGCTAGAGGCAGGTTATAAAGGAATTTATGGCGAAGATATAAATCTTGATTCTGATAGCCCTGATGGTCAAAGGATTGGTATAGAAGCACAGGCGAGGCTTGATTTGCAATCTTATGCACTAGCCCTATATAATCAGCTAGACCCAGATTTTGCAGTTGGAGAAGCTCTTAATAGGCTTGTAAAGTTTACAGGGATAACAAGAAACCCCTCTAAAAGATCTACTGTAAGCGTGACGATTGTAACGGATAGAAATATTACTTTAGAAAGTGGTTATACAGTAGCCGACACAATCGGGCAAAATTGGGTCACGACAACAGAAAATAGTTTAACGACAGGAAGCAATAGTGTTTCTATGGTTTCAGAGCTTTTTGGAGCTTATGAAGCAGAGGTTAGCACAGTAACCGAGCCTGTAACAATAATTCTAGGGATAACATCTGTTACAAATGCAAGTGCGGTAACAGTTGGAGAGGATGAGGAAACAGACGAAGCATTAAGAATAAGAAGAAATTTCTCCCTTGTTGTGCCTCAAACTTCAACAGTGGGAGGGATGTATACAGCACTAGCTAATTTACAAGATGTTACACGAGTAAAAATATATGAAAATGATCAGGATACGATAGATACAGAATATACTATTAACCCGCATACAATTTGGGTAATAGTAGAAGGAGCGGAAGATAATGCCATAGCCCAGATTATAGCAGAAACTAAGACAGGTGGGACAGGGCTTAAAGGAAGCGAAGAAGGCACATATTCAGAAACACTAATAAAGCCAAACGGTACGGGTTTTATTTATACTCACACAGCTAATTTTGATAGACCATTTGATCAATCGCTTTATATTAAGCTTACTGTTACGCGTAAAGATGCCACAATAGAAACCGATATAACATCTATAAAAAGCGCTTTATCCGCTTTAACATATGACATAGCAGAAAGTATTCAAGCTTCTAGTCTTTATTCAACTGTTTTAGCAGTTAGTGATACTTTTGTTGTTACATCCTTAGAAATAAGCCTTGATGATGTCACATATACAGACGGAGAAGAAGAAGCTAATGCGGACGGAATAATAACTATTGATACGGCTAATATAACAGTAACAGAGGTTATTTAATGAGCTTTGTAGAGGACTATCAGAACCTACTTATAAAGCAATATTATGAAAAAGATAATGCTGTCGGGGAGATCGGAGTTCAAGCTGGTACTTGGGAGAAGTGTTTTAACCTTTTAGAGTCTTTTTTAAGTGCTTTTGATGTCGATACAGCCGTAGGAGCTCAGCTTGATATAATTGGTCGAGTGGTTGGTATTAATAGAAGAATACCTCATGTTTTAAATAAAAACTTTTTTGGTTTCGATGACAACATTTTATCTACTGGTTTCGGAAGTTTAACAGAAGTATTACCAGATAGAGCTACTTTTTATAGCATTTTCTCATCTCCATATAGCGATTTACAGTTATCTGACCCTCATTATAGAATCTTTATAAAGATGAAGATTGCTAAAAACGTAACCTTAGGAGTGATGTCTGCTTCTCAAAGTGTTTCTATTGTTAATGTAGTATTTACAGCCTTTAACGGCGAGGCGTATGTAAAAGACAATAAAGATATGAGCTTAACGCTTTATATCTCTGATGCGATAGAAGAAGAAGCTATTAGAGTACTTGAAATAATGGATTTATTGCCTAAGCCTCAGGGAGTAAGGTATATCATTGTTAGGGCTGATTTAAGCGAAACATTCGGATTTGATGACAATCCAGAGTCTAAAGGATTTGCTAATAAATTTGATTTAATAACAGAACCAGGCGGAGAGTTCGCCGAAAAAATTATATAGGGTAAAATATGACTAAAATTGCAAGATATGACGGTAACTATTTAGCTTTTGCAAGTAGTTCGACAAGTGCCTTCAGAACCGTTTTCGGTGACACAACTCAATCGAATACATTAGACGCTAATATGATAACTGATTATTTTCTAGGATGGGAAAAAGTAACAAATGCAGATATACCGCCTCGCGAGTGGTTTAACGCAGTAGCTTATACCATATCTCATACTCTAGCTTATACTCATCAAATGGGAGTAGCAGAATGGAACACTTCACAAGAATATTACACAGGTGCATTAACAACGTATTCGGGAAGCCTTTACATATCTCAATCTGATACTAATACTGGTAACAACCCTTCAACAGATACGGTAAATTGGGAAGTGGTAGCTCTTATATCTGATTTAGAGAATGCCTCTAGTATTATTTATGACAATGTAACATCTGGATTAGCTTCAACTACAGTTCAAGGGGCGATTGATGAATTAAGGGATTCTGATAATATTTTATATGATGACTCATTAACAAGCTTAGGAGCGGACGTCCAAGCGGCAATTGATGCGCTTTATATAGCATCTGTTATACCTTCTGGAGCTGTACAAAATTTTGCAATGGTTACAGCCCCAACAGGATGGCTTGGCGCTGACGGCTCAGACATTTCACGAGCGACTTATTCAGGATTATTTTCAGCGATTGGAACAACGTTCGGGAGTGGTGATGGATCTTTGACTTTTGGATTGCCAGATCTTAGAGGAGAATTTATTCGCGGTTATGATAATGGAAGAGGTGTTGATACAGGGCGTGTTTTTGGATCATCTCAAGAACAACAGCTTGAAGATCACCAACACGGATTTCTCTATAGAGACGATTATGGACGACATGATGATAATATAGCTTTTGGCCCAGGGTCTACTAGTCTTGGCGGTAGTGTTGGTGGTAGTGCTAAAGTCGGAACAGAAACAAGACCTAGAAACATAGCAATGCTAACTTGCATAAAAACTTAAGGAGTATAAAAAATGGCTAAGATTATAAGATACGATGGAAACCTTCCCTCTTTTGCCTCAGGCTCTACTGGGACTAACCGAACAGTTTTCGGTGACACTACTCAATCCGACACAATAACAGATAATATCACTTCAGAATATTTAGAGGGTTGGGAAATAGTAGATGCTAATGATGCCCCGACACGACAAGATTTTAACGCAATAGCATATACAACAACCGAAATTTTAGCATATCTGCATCAAATGGGGACTCCTGAATGGAACACATCACAGGAATATCACACTGGTTCTATAACAACACAGGGCGGAGCTTTATATATTTCAAGAACAGATACGAACGTTGGAAATAACCCTGCAAGTGATGTTGTAAACTGGAAAGATGTTTCTGGCGAATCTTTTAACGACACTAAATACGTTGTTGACCCAGTAGCAGGAGAAACAGATTATACGACAATACAAGGAGCAATGGATGCGGCTAATGCCTCTGGGATTGGATCTGTAGTTTATGTTAGACCTGGAGCTTACACAGAAAACCTAACCTTCTACAATAACATTAAGCTAAAGGGCGGAGATAACCGCCAAGTTATTATTACAGGTATTCACACACCTCCCTCTACAGGGACGGTAACAATTAAAAACGTTACTCTTATAAGTGCCACAGATGCTTTCAATTCAGCAGTAGCAGGAAGTGCTACTATAATTATGAAAGAAGTCCTTACTCAGTGTACAAATGGCTACACATTTAATCTTCTAAACTGGACTGGAGATATAGAACTAGATAATTGCCATTCTATCGGTACTAATGACGGGTTTTTGAATAACACTGGAGGAGCTAATATATATGCAGAGAATTCCCTCCTTGGAATCGGATCTGGAAATGATTTATTATCAAATTGCTCAATAGAAGCTTTTGGAACAAAGTTCGGATGCCCTATCGTTATTTCTGGCGCTTGCACTTCTACATTTACAACCTGCGAATTTAATAACAATTTAGAGTTTACAGTTGATTCAGCGGCTTATATTGAAGGTTCTTATTTTAACACTGGTGCTATAATCCCTTTTTCTTACAACACGACAGGGGACGTATATTTAACTAGAACAACTTTTAACACCACCGATACAACAGCTATCAACGGAACAGGAACAGGAACATTATATAACGGAATCCTTGATTTTACAGACGGAAGCTCTATTGACGGAGATATTTCTTTTGTTTCATCAAACTCTTTAGCAGGTGGAATTTATGGTTGGAATGGATCTTTTGTTGAAGCGGCGACAGAAACAGTAACGGAAGCGGGCGGAGTTGTAACGTGTTCTATTGAAAAAGAGGGTGGAGGCGACTTAACACTGGTTTCAGGCAGGGGATATTGGCATTATGACACTACACCTGCGGACACTGTTACACTAACAGTGGGAACAGATGAAGTGCCAGTTATGAATTATGTATATCTGGACGGATTAACAAAGCTTTTAACAGCCAGTACTTCTGGATACCCTCTTACAGGTCATTCCCCGATAGCGAATATATTATGTCAAAGTGCTGCTTCTATTGCGACAGACGGAGTATATAAACTACACTCAAGACAAAACCATTTAGCTACTGAACAAAATGTCGGTCACATAGGTCACATTAACAATTGGATTCGTGCTCAACACGCAACGTGGATGTCAGGAGTTGTGACTAGTTTTTCAGGAGATGGTACTGGAACAATAGGCTTCTCGAATACATCTGGAGAAGTTTTGCAATTGCACGAACATACTTTCCCTGCAATAGTTGACCCTGCGCCGATTTATTGCGTCAATGACCCCGACACAGCGTACAGAAAGATCACTAACATAGCCGACCTTTTGAAAGATTCTCTGGGAAACCCTCTAAAAGATCGTGCATATGGAATTGTATTTTGGGGTTGCGTATCAGAAGATACTGGCGACTGTAAGATATTCTGCAATTTGCCTAGTGGCGACGAGGGAGACTTTAATAAAGCCCGAGAAGATAAGAAAAAATATATCAATTACAGCATCCCCGAAGATTTTAAAGGTACTGGATTTTTAATTTATAAATTGATTATCGAGAACGACAATGACACAACGTGGGATTTAGATGTTGCTGGAGATGGTGATGATCTCAGAGGTCAATTCCCAAGCACTTCTGCTGGATCTTCTACTACTGTTGGGGCTGAATTTGCTGACAGCACTTTTAGAGTTTTTGATGATGGAGATAATACAAAGCAAGTAGCCTTACAAGTTTCAGGATTGACAACTGCGACAACAAGGACAATGACCGTTCCTAACGGCGACGGAACAATAGCATATAATGACGTTGCATATGGTGGAACAGGAGCTAATACTAAAACTGATGCTTTTGATAATTTATCCCCAACGATAACAGAAGGAGATATTATTTACTATAATGGATTTGATAATACTAGATTAGCGAAGGGTACGGCTAAACAGATTTTAGCGATGAATAGCGGTGCGACAGCTCCTGAGTGGTCCAGTGATGTAAATGTCACATCAATAAAAGCAGGAGATATAACCTTATCTGGGGATACAATTTCTGCTACTGGCGACATAATCTTTGACCCTGTCGGGAAGGTAATCCTTGACCCCGCATCTTATAGCACCCTAGCGACAATCCAAGATTCTGTTAACTCATTCCCAACTAGCACAGAAAACAGCTTGATGAAAGCTAATATTAAGGGGCTGTCTTTGTATCAAAGTGTTACTAACGGAGATTTCAGCAAAGTAGACGGTTCTAGTATACCTGACGATTGGACAAAAACAGATAATGATATAACAGCAACAAATAATATTTTAACATCTATAGGAGATGGTGGATCTAACTATTGTTATGTTTTGAACGCAATCGGTGAAACAATTACAGCTAGCGATAAAGTATTTATATATATGAAAGCTAGGGTTACTAATTCTAATTGTAGTCAGTTAAGAGTAATATTAAGAGATGGATTATCAGGACCTTCTTATCTTAAAGCGATAATAGCCCCTGCTATAAATATATGGTATGAAGTTTATGGTATACAAACAGTAACTTCAACTATTACATCTGATTCTTATATTAACCTAAACCATTATTATGCAGATGCAGGTACTGCAACTGGCGCAGTTATGGAAGTAGACGGCACAGCAGGTGTATTCGCCATCAACATGACAGAACTTGGAATATCTAGTTATACAGAAGCACAAATGCTCGACCTAGTCCAGCAAGGCTACTTTGAAGGATTACAAGCCAGCGAGCCTAAAATTACTACTACAGGAAAAAACTTAGTCAATGCTTTAGATATAGAGGTGTATAATACAGACTGGACTAAAGCTTTAAATGTTCCTCTAGAAGTAGGAAAAACATATGCCTCACACACCTTTGGAGAAAGACTAAAAATATCAGCTTCGCCAACTTCTGGGGATACTTTAATTGATATATTAACAACATCTGGATCGTTCACGTGGACTCAAGCTGCAGAAGATAGAATGCATTTATTTTTTAGAAATATTGGAACATCTTTTGATGCTAATGAGGTTCAGATAGAAAGTGGATCGTCTTATACTTCTTTTGAACCGTATAAAGAGAACACTTTCAACCCTCTTATATCTTTATACGGACTCCCAGACGGTACTAGCGATACACTACAAAATGCTAGCGATGATCTCTCTAACTTTATAAAGAATTGGAGGCATACACAAAGAGTTTCAGACGGGGAGGCTTTTTTAACTGCAACAGTTGTTAATACAACAAATCTTCCAAGTATGTTAGATGGATCTTCATTCTTGTTAGTATTAGACGCAGGCGGTATACAAACTGGTACTGACGGAGATACTTCAACTGGAGCTGGGACTATTTATTATGAGTTAGCTTCTCCAGTAGAAACAAACCTTGTTTTAGATCAGCTATACTCTTTCACAGATGGTTATCTACATCAGAATGGAACACTGCTAA
>Ga0222628_1000136_pt1 | contig 36452 bp, 48 predicted proteins | sample AntAcemetageno95_FD_179860 | JGI IMG/M metagenome (GOLD analysis project Ga0222628, IMG submission 179860) | Saline water microbial communities from Ace Lake, Antarctica - #95 | ecosystem: Environmental > Aquatic > Non-marine Saline and Alkaline > Saline | place: Antarctica: Ace Lake | collected...
TTTGATTCCTATTGGTACTATTAGGCATCCTTTGGAGTATAAGTTGTTGGCGAGTGGTTATAGGGATATTCCTATTGAGGATGTTGTGACGATTCCTTTTGATAGGGCGAGTTTGGGGTTTACGAGCAGAAAACTTCTCAACATTTTATTACTTGGTGGGAGTGGTGACGGAAAAACTTTGATGATTAAGAATGTTCTTAGTGTTTTGTCAAGGGCTGATTATTATAATATTTATTATGAGCCTAAAGGTACTTTTGATGGTGTGAGGGCTAAAGAAAAGTGGTTTCATGATAGACTTGCTCCTCTTATGAAACCTGAGGGTTTGAAGATTAAGAGTTTGTATCCTGGTTGGGGTCATGAGAAGATTAAGTTTAATCCTTGTATGGATAAAGAAGCGTATAGTTATAGTTTGAGTGATTTTGATAGTTGGGAGTATTGGATGAGTTTGGGTCATAGTAAGATGGGTGCTTTTAAGATTCATAAGATTTGTAGTGAGTTGGATAGTGAGGGTTTGCTTAGTTTGGATAATGTTGAGGTTAAGATGGATGCTTTGAGTCTTGGTGCTAATCCCGAGATGGCTATGCAGACTTATAATAAGAGTAAGGGTATCATGAATGATATTCGTTATTTTAATGTTTTGAGTGATGTTGTTCCTGTTCTTGAGCCTCTTGATTGGCTTCGTAGGGGTTATATTTTGTTGGTGAATTTTCCTAATAAGTTTAATCAGCATTTGATGTGTTTTGATATTGGTGTGATGATTCGTAAGATGGTTAAGCTTAGTGTTAAGGGTTTGCTTAATGGTCATCCTGTTATGTTTTATTTTGATGATTCTAGTTTTTATGCTAATAAGATTGAGGGTGTTTTGTTTAATATGGCTTTGTCGGATATTATGGATATTGGTAATAATTATCGTAGTTTGGGTTTGAATAATTTGTTGGCTGTTCAGACTTTGAGTATTATTGATGAGGATGTTGCTGAGACTTATAAGACTAAGCTTATTAGTCCTTTGTTTGCTAATCCTGATAGTTTGCGTAAGATTAATATTCCTGAGCGTGTTATTAGTTATTTGAAGGAGAATGTTTTGGTTAAGGATTCGTTGCATTATGCTTTTCAGTGGGTTAAGATTGATCAGTATAATAATGTTGAGTTGTTTTTTCCTTTTCCTCCTGGTTGTAAGCACTTCGCTGATGAGGTGGAAGTTTAGATGGGTTCTCGTTATGTTGAGTGTAGTCTTGTTGGTGGTGGTAAGTTGTATTTTCGTAGGACTACTTTTGAGAATGCTAAAAAGGTTTATGATTATTTGAGGCGTTTGTCCTTTGTTAATGGTAAGATTGTTTGGCGTGGTTATACTCAGATTGGGTTGGCTGTTGGTTTGAATCGTAAGAGTGTTAAGGCTTGTGTTGAGGCTGATGCGTTGATTAGGAAGAAGCGTGTTCGTGGTGAGCCTAAGCAGGGTAGGTATTTTCGTTTGGGTGTTAAGTTTTGGAAGAGTTTTGATAAGAGTGGTGGTGGTATGTGTAGTAATCGTGTTGCTCTTAGTTTGGGTGAGATTAATAAGGTTAGGGCTGAGTTGGTGGTTTTGAAGTTGGAGAAGCTTAAGGAGTTGAAGCCTGTTAAGGATGTTAAAAAGTTGGTTGTTCCTGATTGAAGTGTTCGCATAATCTCGTGTTGGTGTGGTTTTTGTGTTTTTTGTGTTTAGATTCTTGCGTTAGAAATGCCTGTATAGTTTTATGTATATTGATTTAAAAAACTTTATAAATAAGTTAAACTATAAATGGTGTATGAGAACAACAAAAACAAAACAAAGAGGTGTAACTAAGATGAATAAAAATAATAAACAATTAATGGCATTAATTAATTGGTGTAAAAAATATGCTGATGTTGATTCATCAACAGAAACAATGATTGAAGGAGTTAAAGTTAAAATAAATGTTCAAAATTTATATGTTAATGATGATAAAAGTGTATTAAATTTATTAATTTTCGTTGGTGGATTTGAACAAAAAGAATATTATGTTTATGATTTTGAACCGCATAAATGGTCAAAGAGGTGTAACTAAAATGGTTGAATTGAGTGTTTATGGTGAGAAAAGTTTCGTTAAGAAAATTTTTGTGAAACCTGTTAAGAAGGTAGGTTTTGTTGATCTTGGAATACCAAATAAGGGTTACGACCTTAACGAGGAGGAATTATAATGAAAGAACACACTGAAAAACTATACAAAGTAATAAACAACAAAAACCAAAGCATGAATGGAGGAGAATTCGACTGGACTAAACACTTACCCACTAAAAACAAACCAGGAAAATGGACACCAAGAATAACAAACCCTGAAATATGCAGTGAAGGATACCACCTAACAAAACACTGGAATTTTTGGATTAACACAAAAACAGACAAAGTATTCGAGTGTGAAGCTAAAAACATTACAGAATGGGATGATGATAAGTGTATTTGTGGAAGTGTAAGACTAATAAAAGAAGTGAAACTCGACTTCAAAGATGAAAAAATGAACACTGGAGACTGGAACACTGGAGACTGGAACACTGGAGACTGGAACACTGGAGACTGGAACACTGGAAGCAGGAACACTGGAAAATGGAACACTGGAAACTGGAACACTGGAAACTTGAACACTGGAAAATGGAACACTGGAGACTGTAACACTGGAAACTGGAACACTGGAAACAGGAACACTGGAAACTGGAACACTGGAGACTGGAACACTGGACACAATAACACTGGAAGTTTCAACACCAAAACCGCAGAATACTACGAGTTATTCAACCAGAAAATAACAAAAAAAGAATACGAAAACATAAGTTTCCCAAACTACTTCTACTTTGAACTAGAAGAAAATAAGACTTATAAAGAATGTTGGAATAAGTCATTCAAAGAAGCAACACTAAAAGAAATAGAACAAACAATAAAACTACCCAACTTTAACTATGAAGTATTTTGGAAAGTAACAGGAATAACAAAAAGAAGAATAATGACGAGGTTAAAATGAATTACAAAGAAGCTAATCAGAAATTATTAAATTTAAAAGAAAAGTTTCGTTAAGAAAATTTTTGTGAAACCTGTTAAGAAGGTAGGTTTTGTTGATCTTGGAATACCAAACAAGGGTTACGACCTTAACGAGGAGGAATTATAATGAAAGAACACACTGAAAAACTATACAAAGTAATAAACAACAAAAACCAAAGCATGAACGGAGGAGAATTCGACTGGACTAAACACTTACCCACTAAAAACAAACCAGGAAAATGGACACCAAGAATAACAAACCCAGAAATATGCAGTGAAGGATACCACCTAACAAAACACTGGAATTTTTGGATTAACACAAAAACAGACAAAGTATTCGAGTGTGAAGCTAAAAACATTACAGAATGGAAGGATGATAAGTGTGTTTGTGGAAGTGTAAGACTAATAAAAGAAGTGAAACTCGACTTCAAAGATGAAAAAATGAACACTGGAGACAGGAACACTGGAAAATGGAACACTGGAAGCAGTAACACTGGAGACTGGAACACTGGAAGCAGGAACACTGGAGACTGGAACACTGGACACTGGAACACTGGAAGCAGGAACACTGGAAAATGTAACACTGGAAACTGGAACACTGGAAACAGGAACACTGGAAAATGGAACACTGGAGACTGTAACACTGGAGACTGTAACACTGGAAACTGGAACACTGGAAGCAGTAACACTGGATACAGTAACACTGGAGACTGTAACACTGGACACTGGAACACTGGAAAATGGAACACTGGAAACTGGAACACTGGAAGTTTCAACACCAAAAACCCCGAATACTACGAGTTATTCAACCAAAAAATAACAAAAAAAGAATACGAAAACATAAGTTTCCCAAACTACTTCTACTTTGAACTAGAAGAAAATAAGACTTATAAAGAATGTTGGAATAAGTCATTCAAAAAAGCAACACTAAAAGAAATAGAACAAACAATAAAACTACCCAACTTTAACTATGAAGTATTTTGGAAAGTAACAGGAATAACAAAAAAAGAAATAATGACGAGGTTAAAATGAATTACAAAGAAGCTAATCAGAAATTATTAAATTTAAAAGAAGATGTTGAGTTCAAAGAACAAAGATTCAAAGATGCAGTTGGTGATTAATTATGCGTGATTTTATTGGTTTGAAGGGGGATAAGTGGTTGTGGCAACGTTTTGTTAGGGTTGTTAAACTTAATAATTCTCAGGTTTGGAATGTTTTGAAACCTTGTATTGAGAAGTATATTCATAAAAGTAAAAAGGGTGAAAAATAAAGAGGTGGAATAATGAATTATATAACAGGTGATAGTTTAGAAATTGCAGATGAACTTATTTTATTTGCTAAAAAATATGGTCTTAATCAAGAAGAGATGCTTAGTTTATATTGGGGTAATTCTTGGTATTTTAATAAAATAATACAAGATAGAGAAAATAGTATTGAACCTAAAAAATATAAGTATAATTATTATAAAAAGGTGAAATAAATGGATAATGACAGGTTTAAGGGTTACGTTGAGGGTTTGAATTACGTTGTTGGATTGTTGCGTAGGAATAAGCATAAAAGCATGGATGAGTTTATGGTTTTACTTAATATTCATGTGGAAAGTAGAACTATTGAGTTGAATATTTTATGTGCTGATGAAGTTTTTAAGGTGAAAAATGAGTTTAAAAAGTAAAATTGTTGATTTTGTTGCTAAATCTAAAGTGTATTTTGCAAGAGCTACTGCTTATGTTAGCATTCTTAATTTTTTGATGATTATGGCTACGTTTAAGATATCTTATGGGTTGCTTGTTTCTAATTATGTTATAATACCTGCTGGTTTCTTATTTATTGTCATATTGGGTTATTTGGATTATAAACTTATTTTCAAACATCAAGTGATACATATTAATAAGAAAAATGATATTAAACAGCAACTTGATAGAATAGAAAAAATGCTAGGTGAAAAAAATGTGTGATTTAACTAATGATTACGTTAAGAAAAAGTATGATAAGATGACTCATTATGAATTCAATAGATGGTTCAATAAGAGGGCTTTGTATGAGGATTATGTGCAGATACATAAGAGCTTAGAGTATCATCTTAAAGGTTTGGAGTTCACTGATTGTTTAGAGGTTGGTTGTGGTCCTGGAACTTGGACAAGATTTTTAATGCTCAGTCAACCAACTGCTATTTTTACATTAGTTGATATTAGTAAGGAAATGTTAAACCAAGCAAGTATTTTAGATAATTATAGAGTGGTTTCTATTCTTTCTAGCTTCAAAGATTTTAAGCCTTCTAAAGATTATGATTTCTTTTTTAGTAGTAGAGCTATTGAGTATATGACTGATAAAGAATTGGTGATTAAGAAAATAATGAATTGTCTTAGAATGAACAGTTATGGTTTTATTATTACTAAAAATCCTAATAGTTTTGGTAGAAGATTACATAGATTTCTTGGTTTGAAAACTAAATTATTACACACTCATCAAATATGTAATAAAGAATTAATAAAATTATTAAAGAAAAATGAATCTATAGAAACTTGGAGTTATCCTTGTGCTGTTAGTATTGTTCCATTTTTTAAATTACACAAACTTAATTTTTGGCTATGGAAAAAAATTCACAATAAACAACTGAATTGGTTTTTAGAACTTTTTACTGAATGTTACATTGTTAAATTTAGCAAATAGTAAAAAAGATGATCATAGAATACCCTATTCGCACAAAATAGGCGGGGTAATTAATACAAATAAGGTATAAAATTAATGGAGATAAAAAAATGATTGTCATTTTAGCCAAAAAGTAAATGAAAAATGGAAAAAACAAATATAGGTGTAAGTGAAACAAAGGTAATATTCGTTACACAGAAAGACCGAGATTTAACAAATTGTAATGATTATGTTAAGCAGGAACTTAGGAAGTATTGGGATAGGGATTATATTAATGAATGTATTGATCTTGTTGGGAATAATTTGCATAAGATGTTTTTGCGTTTCATGTGGATTACAGGAGTTAGGGTGTCTGAAGCTATTGGTTTGCGTAAGAGAGATATTAACTTCAAAGACTATCTTATCAGGGTTAGGTGGCTTAAGAGCAGAAAGTATCATGATAGGATTCTTCCTATGCACCCAATTCTTAAGGATGTTCTGGAGTTGTTTGTGACTAATCTTAAGGCTGATGATTTGGTGTTTCCTTTCACTCGGCAGAATGCTTTCATGGTTTGTAAGAAGCATTTAGGGGGTAGTCCTCATAAGATAAGGCACTCTTTCGCTGTTAATTGGTTGAAGTGTGATGGTGACTTGGTGATGCTTAGTAGGGTTCTTGGTCATTCTGATATAAAAACAACTATGGAATATTTGAAGATTGTTCCAATGGATCAAGGAAAAGAATTAATAAAAATAAGGTTTAGGTGATTAAAAATGACAGATTGGACAGGTTTATTTATAATGATTGCAATTATTCATGTTGCTAATACATGGAAAAATATTGAACAATCAAGATTGCAGTTAAAATTAAATTTAAAAAAATGATGAAAAATGAAAAAGGTGAAATGAGATGAGTGTTATATTAATATTAATTATGAGTTTTTTGTTAAATGCGTTTTTGTTTTTTTTATTATTTGGGTTGGTAATATATTTTTGTGTGGAAAATGAATAAAGTATTATGGATTATAATAATAATTTTGATTAGTCCTTATTTAATATTTTTATTTATATTTGGAGTTGTGTTAGTGGTTGATATTATAGATTTAAAAGAGAAAATTATGGGTAGATAGGGGAAAAAATATGAATGGTGAATTAAGTTTTCAAGAAAGGGAAGTCAGGGATTTTCTGATAAGTATGGCCATAATAGTTTTTGGGTTTATATTAATAGGTTTGGGCTTTTTTTGTGTGTTTGAACTATTGTGGTGAGGTAATTGCTTTTATAGAGTACCTTATTTGCACAAAATAGGCAGGGTAATTAGTGCAAATAGTGGTGTAAATTTTTAGGGAGATTATGAAGGGGTACTATGCTGAGTATCGCTTCCCTAGTTCGCCATCAAACTCCCTAGCAGTTCATAATCTCCCATTTAGAAATAAATCCTTAGATAGGACAATGAGTTAATTCTTTGTTATCATTTTTCTTTAATCTCCAATAAGGACTTTTGCAATGAGGACAAACTACAGGAATAGTTTTTATATCTCTGGGTCTCCATTCATGTTTACATCTATAACATTTATTTCCTCGAATCCAAACTTTATAACCTAACTATTATTATTTTTTTCATTTTTTTTAGGTCTCCTGAACTTTTATTTTTCTGAAAATGGTTACGTGGAGATTATGGTTTTTTGTTATTAGACAGATTATTCTTTCCATTTTTATTGTAGTCTCCATTTGTGTTTAAAATCTTTTAGTATGTTTTCTTTTTTCATTTTGGTTTCACCTTTGTCTTTTATTTATTATAATTTTTAATATAATCCCTTTCCCCCTTATAGGAGGTCCTTATGCGTTGCATCAGGATTATTCACGTTATAGTAATGATTAAAGGGGTGTTTTCGTGGGGTTTTTCTCGCACACACACATCACACGACACCCCTGCACGAAAAAGCACCACAACTAACCCCTAAAACTTTATTGATTGTTTGAGAGTGACGAATCAGAAGGGGTTGAAATCTAACTGACTCACCACCCCCAAACAATACGAGGTGTGGGTATATATTTAAAAAAGCATGAAAACTAATGAATAAAACAATTAAGATTAATCAAGTCAGCAGTACAATAACCATCATAACTACTAATTATTTCAAAAGTATGAAAGGAATCCTCACTAGTTTGAATAATAGGATTCTGAACACTATAACCAAAACTTTCACCAACTTCACCCCAAAGATTAGACCAGTTAGCACAATCACCACCTTCACTCATTAAAACATCAAAACTCAAGACGTCATCATCCTTAACAACATACTCGTAATGCTTTTTCAAATAATGATTAACACATTTTAAGTTTCCTGGAAACTCGTATTCCTCACAATAACTTATTAACTCATTATAAGTAAGATTACCACCTTGATCAACAAAACGAAACGTTTCATGAAACTGAGTGAAGTAAACAATACCTAAACCAGCCAAAACTATTACCAAAATTATTAAACTCAAATATTTATTTTTCATTTTTAATCATGGAAACAACAATTTTTTAAAAGTTACTCTAGGCTTAATGTCCTTCCAATTATACAAAACATAACCGATAATCAACAACATATAAATAAAGAAAAACAAACCGAACAACGAAATGAAAGATGAAAAAACATAAGGAAACCCTTTTATTTGCAATAAGTATAACAAGTTATTACTCTGATGATAACCGGCCCAAAACGTCAAGAACACGCCACCATAATAAATACTAATATTACTTAGAGTGATGAAAGCGAGAGCCATAACAAAGTTTACACCACTATAACTACCATTTAGTTGATGCATGAAAACAAAAGTCGCACTAGCAAATATTATTCCACCAAGCATTATGAAAGTCTTTTCCTTGATCTTAGGATTGTTGAAAAACTTGTAAACTATTCTAGCAAGAAACCCACCAACTAAGATGGCTATAAAACTGAACACGAAAGTTTCCCAGTTACCTGCAACAAAAACAATATTAAAAACTTCCCACACACTACTTTGAGAAATGCTCCCTGCCTGAAAAGTTAAAGGTGTTCCTGAACCAACAGCACTAAGAGGAATGCTAAAACTTGTAATGCTAAAACTCGAAAATAGTTTTATGAAAAAATTTATGATTATTGGAACTCCCCATCCTGCAAGGTATAAGAAACTCGCAACTCCCAAATTAGTCGTGAATGGTACTTTGATAAACTTGTGCATATCATCAAGGCTTTCATCTTTCTTATAAAACAAACCAATAAGACTTATTATGACTATGCTTAACATTATTAAGTTGAAATAGATATAACTGGCATTATCTCCTTGAGTTAGACCCCAGTAAATACCTATAAGACTCAATAACAAGTTAAAAAGTAGTAAGGGGTTGAACCTTTGACTGAAACCTTTTCCTTCCATTAAGTAAACCCTCCTATTATCCATGCTGTTACGAATGTTAGTATTACGCTTAATATTATTGTTGCGAAAATGTAGAATACTGCGAGTCCTCCTTTTCCTTCTTTGAAATTAAGACGTATAAAATTAATAAGGAAACTGCCAATCAAAAATATTGAGAACATGAAAACACCAGCGTAACTACTGATGAACTCAACGAACTTGCTACTTGTTTCAATATTGATTATAGGCGTACTCACTAATTCCATAAATGTTTCAGTTGATGGTTCTTCGAGAAATTCTTCTATTTCTTGAACGATATTCAACTCGCCAATATTTATGAACACAGGTATCACAACATCATTACAATTACTACTCGTGATAGTGATTGAAGCTTCACCATTATCAATAATGTTATTAGTATATTTTATTCCAAATTCTCCTGTTGCTCCTGGTATGATTGTTTGTAACGGATTGATTAGTTCCAGACTGCTTAGTATCTCATTATTACTACTTGCGAACTCGATACTAGGAGTTATTGTTAAAGTGTCATCATTCTTTACTCTGACACTATAAATCTTATCAACTTCTCTGATTGTTAAATCATCAACTATTCCTAAGTCGCAATCTTTTTTATCACCAATAATAATAGTAGTTCCACCTCCACCTCCACCTCCTCCACCAGTTGGGGGGGTGCTACTGCTTTCAGTATAAGATAAAGCACTAGTAACAAACGTTCCATTAATGTTAGTTGCAAAAAGCTTAACACTATACACCCCATCAGTTCCAGGAATGTAAGTCTTACTATAAGCAGAAGTAGAACCTATTCTTATCATTGAAAAATTATTCTTAACACTATTAGGATCGGTTACTTCAACATTGAAACTCGTAAGATTAGTAAGACTAAGAATACTACCATAAACAACAAAAGCAGTATCGTCTACACCACTACTACTACTTAAAGAGTAATCATAAATGTAAGGATATAATCCTGCAATTATAGTAGAATTAAGACTTCCAAAAACATTACTCCAACTTTCACCATCAAATATTTTAAGACTAACACTCCAGTTATCTCCAACACTAGTATTTCCTGCACCAACACTCTTAATGTTTTCTAAACTTGTTTGAACAGCACCATTCTTGTACCATTTAACTTCAATATTTGTTATCGTATCATTATTTAAGTCACTTGAAGTATTAGTGAAACTTAAATCATTCAAAAAATTAGGAGTTCCTGGAAACACACTAACATTAGTTATCACAGGTGCAGTATTAGAAATTGTTAAAACACTACTATTAAGCCAAGCACTTGATTCATCTCTATTTTTTGCTTGACAACTAAAAATCCAGGTATCATTTTTAGATATTAAATTAGAACTAATATTTGCAATATTTAATAATTTATTTGAGTTATTATTATCTGAAAAATCTCTATCAAATCCCCTAAAAGCTCCAGCACTATTACCTATAATTAATTTAAGTTTTCCAAAATGATTAATAAATGATGGTCTTGAACTTGAACCTACATCTCCTAATCCATTAACAATACTACTATTACTTATCCAAGATGTTCCATTCCACTGATAACCCAAAAAAATTCCTGCTCCCTCTCCCGTGACCATTTTAAGTTTTCCTGAATCATTAAATATAGTTGGAGCAGAATAAGTACCTACATCTCCTAATCCATTAACAATACTACTATTACTTATCCAAGAATTTCCATTCCATTGAAATCCATAAAATAATCCATAATAATCACCACTAATAAGTTTAAGAGTTCCATAATGATTAAATATAGTTGGAGCAGAATATATACCTATATCTCCTAATCCATTAACAATATTACTATTACTTATCCAAGAATTTCCATTCCATTGAAATCCATAAAATATACCTGATAATTCTCCACTTATAAGTTTAAGAGTTCCTGAATCATTAAAAATAAAAGGAGTAGAATGATTACCTATATATCCTAATCCATTAACAATACTACTATTACTTATCCAAGAAGTTCCATTCCATTGAAATCCATTAAATGAACTCACTCCTCCATTTTTTTCTCCACTAATAAGCTTAAGCATATCAGAATCCATAAATAATGAAGGAGAAGCATAATCACCAACATCAGGTAATCCTGTAACCAAACTAGTATTTTCTGTCCAGTTAAAATACAAAGTATTGTTAAAATACAAAGTATTTCCTGAACTATAAGAAACACCATTTTTATACCATTTCCAATAAAAATTAACAGTATTATCACTATTGCTTGATCCATTACAATATCCTAATAAAGTATTATTAGTGTATGCTGTCGCAGGGAGAATAGTAACAGCGTTAATACTGATTGTAGAAACAAAAATTATTACACTAAACTCTCTTGTTCCAATATTCCCACTTGTATCATTAGCACTCACAAGCAAACTATGAGTTTTAACACTAAGATTAGTAGCATTAGTTAAGTAACCAGTAGAATTAATCACGAAATTAGTATCATTAACCCACCAAGTATCAATCGTTTCACTAGCAGTAAACTGAGAACCCCAATTAACACTTTGATTAACACTAACATTAACAGGTGCTGTAATAACAGGAGCAGTAATATCTATGGCTGTAACATTAAAATAATAAGTTTTACTAGTAAAAGAATCATAAGTGTTATTCACAACAACATACCACTCATACGCCCCAATACTTAAATCAGCCCAAGAATAAAAAATACTTTCACCAATAGAACCATTCTGAGAACTTAAAAGAATATCATCATTACTATCATAATTAAAAGTAAAATCATGAGCATCAGTTGTTAAACTTGCACCAGCATAACTACTATAAGTATAAGCACTAACCACTCCATTAACAGGGTCGAACTCATAAAAACGAGTATAACCATTACCATAATTAGGACGAGCCATAGTATTAAACATTATCTCAGTCACATTATTACCATTCACTCCTTGAGTAATATTACGACTAGCATCATAATCTGAGTAATGACCACTGAGTATCATAAAAATATTACTATGATACTTAAAATAACCATCCCACATTTGTTGAGGTGTAAGAGTATCAGGAGTGCATAAAGTATCAGCATCACCACCATAAGTAGTGTTTGAAGCTAACCACACATGGGTGGCGATTATAACTTTTTTAGCACTATTATTTTTAATAGTTTCATTAACCCAAACCAAACTACTTGCAGAAGTACAATAATCAAGCCCTATCATCATAAAAGTTTGACCACCCCCAGTAAAGTTCATAGCGAAAGGTCTAAAAGCAGAAGCTTGAACTCCCTCAAACCAAGAAAGACCAGTATATTTAGCAAGAGGAAAATATTTATCATAAAAAGTATAAACACTACTAACACTCACATCATGATTACCAGTAACCAAACCATTAGGCATATTAGCATTATCAAGAATAGTAAAACTCTCATTAATTCTTTGCCATTCAACTTCATTAGAGTTCATATGTTCAACAATATCACCCGTATGAATAACAAACTTAGTATTCTTAGCAACTGCTGTGTCAACCATGTACTGAGTCATATTATTAGTCATAACTGCACTATCACCATAACCCACACCCACATTTCTCTGAGTATCAGTCCATTGAACAAGAGTAAAATTCGTACTTAAACTATTTTTTCCATAAAACCTCACATCATTATAAGAACTTGAACTATTCAAAATAGTAACATTAAGAATCGAAAAATTATCAGAACTAACACTATAATTAAGAGGAGAATTAAGAATTATAGAAGGCTCAATACTACTAATAACTAAAGCACTACTATTAAGACCTGTGGTCAAACTCGTAATGTTTTTAGCAATACACTCAAACTTCCAAGAATCACCAATACTCGTCAAAGAACTACTTAAAGTATTAACAAGAGTTTCAACACCCTGAACGAAACCAGAATCACTATTATTAGCATAACCACTCACATTAACAACATTACCATTATACCATTTATAATAATAACTAACATTAACACCATTACCTTCAGTAGCATTACAATAACCTAGCAAGTCAGTAGAAGTATAAGCTGTTAAAGGACTAATTCTTGAACTCCTCAAAATAAATAATATATTATTATTATTTTCATATAAACTTGAAACTTCACTTGGTGAACGAGTACTATTATAAATTTTAATAGTATCTATTTCTCCACTAAACCACCCACCAGTAAGACCTGCACTAACACCAATGGTTGCAATTTTACTCGCTGTGTTTGGTAAATCATTAAAATTAAGAATACCAACATCAGTACAATTATTAGTATCAACAAGAACACCATTCTTATAAATTTGCATTATATCTCTAGTAGTGCTACGATTAAGAACAGCTATAATATGAGTCCAAGCTCCATTATCCAACAAATTATTTTCTGTAACAGAACAAGATCCAGTTGTTCCTCTAACACTAAAATCATCATCACCAGCATTAGTAGTAATTCTAAAATCAATAAGAGGAGTATTTGATTGAGAATCATCCCTAAAATAAATAACATCTTGCTCAGTCGTGTCATCAGTGCTGTTAACCCATAAACTAATTGTAAAACCATTCACAAAATCAAAAGTGTCTGCACTATTACCTATTTTAACTAAATCATCAGTTCCATCAAAGCTACCTGAGTAACTAGCACCATCACCTGAAGTTCCATAACTAGGATAATTAGTACTCCAAGTCATACTTGTGGCTGTTCCTGTATTATTTCCACCATAATCAGTAATGCTCGTACCACTTCCAGTAATAAACTCATAATAAAGTTGACCATAAAAAACAATAGGATCAGCAGTTATTATTTTCAGACTACTATTAAGCCATGCACTATTATTAGTACCATCATTGCTTAAACATCTAAGACTCCAATTATCACCAACACTAGTCAAAGAACTACTAATATTACCTATAAGTATTTCAACTCCTTGAGTATAATTAGCACTAGCATTATTCAAAGTTCCATTAGATTGATGCACACCTTCTTTATACCATTGATATACATAATTAAGCCTAGCACTATCATCATCAGTAGAAGTACAATAACCAAGCAAAGTATTACTAGTATAAGCAGTTGATGGAAGAATAGTCGAACTTGTAACAACAGGAACATTATTAGTTGAACCTCCAGCACCTGAAATATCATTATAATTATGTTGATTCAAAATTTCAATAGAACTAAGAGGTCTATTAAAGATTTGCACAGAATCAATTAATCCATAAAAATTATTAATATTATCAGTAGTGCTTTCACCAATAACAATTCTTTCATTAGCACTTCCACTAAGACTGCTAAAATTAAGAACACCAAGATTTCCAACTGCACTAGCTACGAATACACCATTTTTGTAAACACTAACATTATCACTTGCACCATTATCTGTTATTGTAATAGTTATATGAGTCCAAACATTATTATCCAACAAATTATTTTCTGTAACATAACAAGTTCCAGTTGTTCCTCTAACATTAAAATCATCATCACCAGCATTAGTAGTAATTCTAAAATAAATAGCCGGATTATTAGTTTGTGCATTATCTTTAAAATAAATAACATCTTGCTCAGTCGTGTCATCAGTGCTGTTAACCCATAAACTAATTGTAGCACCAGAAGTTGTAAAATCAAATTCTGTAATATTAAGAGGTACAAGAACTCTATCACTTGTTCCATCAAAGCTACCTGAGTAACTAGCACCATTACCTGAAGTTCCATAACTAGGATAATTAGTACTCCAAGTCATGCCTGAAGATGTACCAGTATGTGAGTTCCAAGAATCAACAATACTCGTACCACTCCCAGTACCGAACTCATAATTAAGAACACCACCACTAGGAATAGCACTAACCAATGAAGAAATAATAACTATTAAGAATAGCATTACGATTAACATAACATAATTTTTTTTCATTCAATACACCTTTTCAACCCTTTATTAAACACACATTAATTATTACTAAAAAAAAGAAAAAAAGTTTTTTTACTTCCATCCCCACAATCTATTAGCAAGGAAACCAAAAAGCCATAATGATAATACCATCACTAAAAAACTTACGACGTAGCCAACATTACCAAGCAAGTTGATCAAGAAAACACCAATCCAACTAATAATACCAATAATTACTGAAACGACCAACGCCTTAATAGTTATCATAAAGCTTAACCAACTGAACAATTTATTTTTCGCCATTTTCTATTTTTTCCTCCTTTTACTAAATATTATTATCAGTGCCAAAAAAACAAAGCCAAACACTAACCAGCCAGTATAATTCCTACTCTTTTTCTCAACAACATTAATACTCACAACATCCTCATAATTCTGAACCTCACAAACACCCTCATAACTACAATAACCAAAACTACCAAGCTTATTACAAGTAACACTCATCTCAGGACAAGGCAACAAGCAATCACTAACGTTCAAGCACTCGCCCAAGTCAACAATCAAACGATTATCAACACAAGCACCAGAGTTCTCATCACAAACCATGTAAACACCATAATCAGAACAATCCACGTCATTAGTGCAATCAAGATAAATAGTGATTGTTTCAGCACACAAACCACTACTCGTACAATAATAATTACTACCATTAATCTGAGGACAACCAGTCTGAATACAAGTCAAATCAGCCACGTCATCACGAATACAAAAAATGCCCTCTTGATAATAACCATCATCACACTCATCCCCTGTAAGTTCATAACTAATAGGGTTAGGCACGATAGTCAAAACAGTCTGAGGCAAACCCTCATAACTACCAATACTGATCTTCTCACAATAATTAAACACATCCACGATACCCTCCCAGTCACCAGTGCTTTGCAACAAGTAATCACAATGAGTATTAACATTTTCAAAACTAGAACCAGGAACAAAAATTTCAAGAGTTGGAGTAATAATCAAGCTATCAGCGATTATATCAGCCTCAATACTAAAACTCTCAGTTGTTTCACCAAGAGGAAGAACAATACTACGAGTCACCACGTTAACAGCAGAACCAATAAAAGTAGGCACTTCATACTCGACAACTAAGTCAACAAGCAAACCATCACTAAAATTATTATCAATAACCACATCAAAACTAATATCTTGATTCTGCAAATAAATATCATCAATATTAGTAATATTAACACTAATAGAATCTTCAGGAATATTTATCCTATACCTGTTCATCAGCCACTTACACTCATTAAAAATAAACCTGCTCTGAGTGTTAAAATGAATATTCAAGTAATCATAATCTCTTTCAACATTTTCATAATAAGAATCATCAAGAAAATCAACTACCTCACCATTTCTAGTGATAGTAGCTTCAAAAAAGCAGTCACGCCTAAAATCGCCATCATCATCAATACCAGAATCAGTCTTACCAACACTTATAACATAATCAAGAATACGAACAGCACCACCACCAGTAACCACGAAGTCACCAGCATCATTAATCCAAGGATCATAATTAGGATGAACATCACCATTATACTCGACGAAAATCTCGCTCCCACCAGTAATACTAAACAAACCACCAAAAACAACAAGTAACACTAATGCTAAGATTCCAAACAATATTAACCATGACTTATTCATCTTCATTTTTTTTTACTCCATAAATTATATTTCACAACTAATCTTATCCTCTTGACAAGTAAAAACTCCTCCTATGGTTTCACAAACAACACCAGCAGAAGAAATACTACTCTCACCACAAGTATCACGACCAAGAAAGTCAAAATACATAAAATCTGAACAACCAATAAAATTAGTGTTAGCAGTCCAAACACCACCACCTAAATCAGTACACCTACTTTCTAAACCCTCGATTGAATCAGGAAACTCTGATTCAAAAAAACCAGAAATATCAGTTATTGTTGAACCACTCCAAATTCCAACCTCGTCAGGCAACACGCAACAACCAATTTCTAAAACGTATTCCATAATATCGAAGTAGCAACCATCCATGCACAAATCCATGACCTCATCATAAGAATCGTCGCAAACATCATAACAATCATCAATAATAAAATCTGGTGCAATAGCGAGAGCAGACGGCATGAAATCCAAGAAGTTCATAACACTCGAATCCTCTATTAATGCTTCGCTAAACTCTGCTTCTGCAACGTCATCACACTCATCATAGCAGTCGAATAGTTCAGGATTACAATCATACAAGCAATTATCCCAAAAAGTTTCTAACTCATCAGAGTGAACTTCCACACAATCAGAATCACAATCCACATCACCCATCATGCTCAAAACTTCAGAACCATCATAAACACCAGTTGAGTGTCTTTCAGAATAAGAATCAATATTTTGATTAGACGAAGGTAAACCTATTTTTGACAAGTCCAAAACGTTACTCTTAAACAATAAGAATAAAGATATGAGTATTAAAAAAGTAACTATTATTAATATTAAAACAATTTTCTTTTTCTTCTTAACCACTTTTTTTCATCTCCTTTTCTTCAACTTCTTAGCATTAGACCTGAACTTTACTGACCCATTCCTCGACTTAAAACAAACCTTCTGATACACCATTAAAAACAAAACCTCCAAACCAACAAAAACAAGCAAAACACGAAAGCACCACCAACAATAACCCACTGCAACAACTTCACCTGCTCAGGTCTCCACTTATACTTTTTTCTAGCCATAATAACATCACTTTTTCTTTTTGATTGTGAATCGAACCTTAGTCCTCGAAACACCAACATTCCTTTTCTTAACTAACGCCATTTTACGCCAGTCACTCTTTCAACACTGTAAAAACTCGCATTGTTCAAATGTCTTTGCCAGGCTTTCTCACGAGGAGACCATCTAAAACCCCATTGTTTAAGCTCTGCTCTTTTTTCAGCAGAAGGAATTTCATCATACAAAATCTGAACCCTGTTAATATCAGCATTTTGAACAATTTTACCCCCACTAAAACTCACTGTTTTATTTTCAAGCTTTTCCTTATACTCTAAATTCTTGATCCTTTTTTTAACAGTGGTAATGTTCTGACCAAGATTGCTAAGAATATAACCAGGATTAATATCTTTCTTTTCTTTCTTCAACGCCTTATTCTGTTCTTTTATTCTCACTCTTTGTTCTTCCATTTTTTGAAGCTTAACTTTAAGCTTATCAACAGCTTCAGGATCGTCACTACTAATAGCACGATTAGACTTAATACTATCAACTTTAGACTGATAATAAGAAGATTTTTCTTGTAAAGCAATACTTTTTCTCATTGAACTATCAATCTTTTTAATATGACTCCTATGAGCCCCCTCACTATGATGACCAACAAGAATAGGCTGACCAAAAGGAATCATTTTACCAAGCTTACTACTACGTTCAAAAGAAGCATTACTTTCTTTAGCTCTTTTATCAGCTAAATTCTCATACCTTTCAAGACGAGATTCTTGCTTATCCTTATAAGCTTCAATACGTTCCTCTTTAGACAAACGATTAGACTTATCCTCTTTAAAATATAAACTTGTAAATTGTTCTTTATTTATTTTTAATAATTTTCCATTCTCATCATAAACCCAAACAAACCCACTATGAACTTCAACCACTTTATACTTTTTACCATTTTTAACATATATTTCATCAATAGAAGGAGATTTATTAGATAATTTATTTTCACCATATTTTTTATTATAACAAGATAAACAAAGCGAAGGACTATTTTTTGTTATAGCAATATTATTTCCATCAACATAAGAAAACAATTTATTAGTAGGTGTTAATTCTCCACAATGCTGACACTTCTTTTTTTCCTTAGAATCTTTAACATTAAATCTTTTAACTATGTTATCCTGCCACAAGTCATAAACAACTATTTCAGCATCATACTTTTTAGATAACTCTTTTCCTTTTTCAATAGCTTTATGAATTTCCCCATGTTCAAAAGTAAATCTTTTAGAGAATCCAGAAGTATCAAAAACTTCATATTGTATTTTAGATTTAGATGCAATCTTTTTTTCATTATTTTTAACAATTTTATTATATCTTACAATTCCTGAAGTAATATTATATTTACTAAAATCTTTACGACCACTATAAATTCCTCCTGCTTTTTGTAAATGGTCAAGAACACCTTTTATAGTTGTATCAGTACCATCTCTTTGAACATCCCACCTTTCAGTAATACTAAAACCATCAACCCAAGTAACTTTTATTTTATGTTTATCATAAGTTCCACCTTCAGGAGCATACTGACTCGCCCATTTAAGATAACCATTAGCCTCATCCATAGCTTTAGCACCATCAAAAATTAAAGGTTTTTTATCATCAATATAAATATCATTAAATCCTTCACTCCATAAAATACGAACCTCTTTAACAGGAATCTTCTTACTCGCCGACTTATTAAAAAGACCACCTAACTCATTCATTTCCTTAGCACTAATAATAGGTTTTTCTTTTTTCTTTTTTCCATAGAAATTATTTATTTTGGTATCGTAACCTTTTAGATCAACTTCTGAATGATCATGCTTAGAATAACTCTTTTTATCAGTGTAAATCTTTTCAGCATTAATACCCCTATCCACCATGAGAGCATGATTAGGATTAATACTACGACTATGATGCCTAACCTTAACACCACTCCTACGTTTATATTCTCTAACATTAGTACGTCTAACCATTTTCTTAATTTACCTCTTACATTAATTTACCTATACGCTTCAAGAACAATCAAAAAACCATTCACCACCAAAGCACCATTATTGAAAAAACCAAGAAGATTCTGACTAGCATAAATAGGAAACCAAAAAATGTTAACCAAACTAGCAACCAACACGAGACCAGCAACACTCAAAGTGATAACCTGCTGATTAGTCAACTTCTTAAGCTTACTAATACTCGTAAACTTCTTAACACCAACCTCGAACAATATAAGAGCAACAGCAAAAAGACCAAACAACCCATAAATCTGACCAGTCACACCACCACCACTAAAAAAAATGCTAATCTTATCAGGAAACAAACCCATAACAACAATCATCAACCCCAAAAGAGTCATACTAATCTGAGCAGTTCTCAACTTTATAGGATTACTAAATCTAACCATAATTACCTCTTACTCCTTTTCTTCTTAACAAAATCATCCCTGAACAAAAAATAACCAATAAGTATAATCAAAAACAAGCCACCCACAATAACCTTACCAGTCAAAGAAGCCCACAAATTAGTAACAAAACTAGCAAAAAAAAACACTACCACACTACCAACCAAAAAAATCCACAACCAAAACCTAGCACCAACAACCTCAAAAGGCAAACTACTAAAAAACAACAACCCAATCAAAGCCAACACGAAAACAATAATAGGCAAAATCGTAAAAAAATTAAACTGAGGCAACAACAAACTTAAAAAACTCACTTTTTACCCCTCGCCTTCTTAACAACAAACATCAACAAAACAATAAACACCACGCCAAGAACGACATAAACCAAAGTATTATCATTACTATAATCACACTCGAAAACATCCTCGTCACCGACCATGTACTCTCTCCACTTACCACCCTGTAAAATACAAAGCTGTTCCTCATCAACAACTAACCTATCAACGCACTCATAATTCTGATTAAGAACCTCACCATCAACACAAGAAACAATATCAACACAATCATAATACACAATATCACCAGAATCACTACAACTAATCTTACAAGCCTCATCACCAATAGGTTGACGACGAGTATTACTACCAATCAAAGTACCAGGAACACACTCAAGATCGTCAAAAGTTGAAAGCTGACCATCACTATTACAATTACCAATACCAGGAAAACACTCAATAGAATTATCATTAACACACTCATCACTAACAACGAAACGACCACTCGTATCCTGCTTAATCAAACAACGAACACCAATATCCTCAATAAACCAAGAATCACCATCACGTTCAATAATACGAGTATCACTAAAACTCAAACCATAACCAGTAATAAAAACAACAGGATAATTCTGAGGACTAATCTCACCATCAGCCAAAACCTGTACGATAGCAGGGTCATCCTCTAAAAGCATAACTTGATCAGCATTAAGCAAACTAGCCACATTACAATAATCACTAAAACTAGGCTTAACAGCACCATTAACAAGAATACCATAAACCTGAGAAACACCACGAATTTTATAATCTGCACCAGTAGGGTTCACATAAAGTTTCTTACCCCAATTAATATTAAAAGTCTGACCAGCATCACCCCAAAAACTATTACCGAGTTCCACATTTCTATTAAGACAATTACTACCATCAGCATCACAAATAGAAACTTCAGTCAAATCAATAGTATTAGTCTGAACTTTTTCAACATAAAAATTACAACCCTCATAAAAATCAGCATTACTAAAAGGAGGAAACCCTTCACCACACCAATAACTAGCACCACCATTATCAATATTCTCCCAATCACCAACATCATTACTATTCAAAGCACAATCATCGCCAGGAAAACAATCAAGACGAGTAGGACTACAAGAAACACTACCATATTGAGGAATCCAAACCTCATTATTACCAACAATACTAAAAAGCTGAGTGCTAACCAAAGCAAGAACTAAAAAAGCACCAAGAACAATAAAAAAATTAAGCTTAGACTTCATTTTCGTTTACCTCCGAAAATAAGATAAGCGAATAAGCCAAGAATCAAAACACCCAACACTATAATACCAGTATCCAAACCAGAATCACCAGTAATACTAGGAATAATAGACGGAACAACAACAACATCATCCTCATCTTCTTCAGGAGTAACAATAATTACTTCCTCTTCTTCTTCCTCTTCTTCTTCCTCTTCTTCTTCCTCTTCTTCCTCTTCTTGAGGCAAAGATTCACCAATATGAGTCAAACAAACACTCTCAAATCCATACCAAATATCACAATCACTATCAGACTCGCTAACACAATCAGTCTTTAAAAAATTCAAACAACCAGGTTCAAAATCATCCTCAATATTAATACTACACTCATAACAAGCATAATAATAATCAAAATCCAAAGAATCCAAATAATAATTAGAAAAATCAGGCAAGTCACCAGTAGAAGTTTTCTTCCAAACCTCATCAAACAACAATTCACCAGCAGGAATATCCCCACCATCACTACGATACACTATAAACTCACCAACCTCACAACTAGCACCACTATTAATACTCTCACCAGAAAAATGATTAAAACTACCATAACTACCCTGCAAATCACACAAGTAATCACCAGTCTCAGGAAAATCAGCACTCAAATCAACAAAGTTAAAACCCTGAAACAACCTCTTAAAAATAGGAACATCATAAGAAGTCTCACCCACGAGTTCACCATCAATATAAGCAACCTTATCACTAAAATCACCACTATTATAGCTATCACTACCACCACTTAAAGAGACGAACAAAAAAGTAAAAACTATAAGAGCCAAAGCCACCAAACTAGACACGAACAACGCTTTCTTATACTTCTTCTTCATAACTAATCGCCTCCAATACTATTATACAAATCAATAAAACCATAATCACCAACACTCTCATTAACACTCGAACCATTAACACTCGTCTCATTCACACCCAAAACATTATCCACAAAACCAGAATCATCCTCCAAATGACTCGTAATAGTCTGACCCTTCAAACCCATATAACTAATAGGAGCAATCAACAACAAAACAACCAAAAAACTAACAAACAAAGTAACCACAACAGGAGTAGCACGACCCTTACGCAAATCAAAAATGTTAAACAACAACCTAATAACCTGATGAATCGTGAAAGTCGCAAACACCAAAATAAAAATACTAATACCAATCGTGGCATAATTCCTACCAATATCACCACTCACAACCCTAACAAGAGTATCCCAAGTCGTACTAAGACCCAAAAAAACACCAGACCACAAAGCACCACCAAGAGCCTTCAAATAACTAAGAACATTACTATGATCACTATTAAAAACCTTATCAAGATTCATAATCAAATAACCACTACCAATCATCAAACCAAAAAAAATAAACTTCAAAATAGTCCACAAAATATTCAAAGGATTAAGAGCATCAGCACCACTCATAACCAACTTATCCCAAACATTACCACCACTATCCTTATTCATTTTCTTTTTCTCTTACTATTAATACCATGACGAATAACCCCAAGCAAAGCACCAGCAGTCAAACCAATAAAAGCACCCATAAACCAAAAAATGACCTCACTCATAGTAGTCAAAGCAGGATTACTAAAATAACCACCAACCAACGCATTCCTCAAACTCAAAACATTAAAATAAACAAACCCAGTAAAAACCAAACCAACACCAGCAAACACCAAAGCATGATTAAAAATATACCTCCAAAACTTCTTAATCTTACCATCCATAAATTACACCTTAATCATTTGCTTACGAATCTTAGGAAAAATAAACCCAATCAAGTAAAGCCCAATAGCAGTACCAGTAATACCAGTACCATAACCAAAAATACTATTAACCAAAACACCCCAGTTACTCAAAGGAACAGGATTATAAAACAACAACAACCCAACACCAAAAACACCAAAAGTAACCAACAAAACAATAAAACTACTCTTAAACCAATTCTTTCTTTTCTTACGATTAACCATTTTATAACAAAACCACAAACAACCTTTAAAAACCTTTGTCACCTTAAACGCACAAAAACAACAAAAGTTACCAAAAACTGGCAAAAACAACAAAAGTTACCAAAAACTGGCAAAAACAACAAAAGTTACCAAAAACTGGCAAAAACAACAAAAGTTACCAAAAAGTGGCAGAAAACAACAAAACAACCAAAAAACGTATAAACCTTTAAAAACCCAAACCCACGAAAACTAAACAATCTTTACAAAGAAATAGATTATTAACACGACTGCAAAGCATCATTCACTCCGACTAGTGTCAATGATTAAGGTTCAGGTGCTAATAATTGAATGCTTAAAAGATGAGAAACAATGTTTCGACATAAACAAATAAAAAATATAGGAGGGTAAAAAAAAGAAATTGTCAAACTTTTTTTACAACCACATAAATGAGAAAAAAAACAAGTGCCTTAAATAAAAAAATGAATTGGTTCTTATCAATATTTGCCATATTTGTAATAGCATTTTTAGTTTTACAATTTGGTGATAAAAACCTAGCCATTATAGGTGGTGGAGACGATTCAGAAGATACCACTGGCTCAGTATCAAGCAATTGCCCAAGCACAGGACTAACAAACTTCGAGTTAGACATATTTAATCAAGCAAACGATACAGGAAGCGAAGCAGTTGATGTAACATTTTACATATTTGAAAAAGCAACAAACAACCTAGTAACTACAATCACAGATACTAGCAATCCAAACGACACAGAATTAGTATGTGGAATAGAATATGTAGGAAAAGCAATATCAACAAGTGGAGCAAGTGGCGACAAAAGTATATTTGAAAGTGTTGCAGGTGGAAACTCAAAACTAGTAAACGGAAATATAGAGTTCACAACCACAAACGCAAACCTTGATCTAATCGCAAAAGTTGAACAACACGCAAGTCTAGGATGTAGAGCATACAACAACGAAGCAGGAGCTTACATGTACGACTCAAGTGATAGTTTAACTACTGAATACGAAACTGACGGAGTTACATTCACATCAATAACAGATAATGCAACTGCAACAGACGAAACTTTAGGATTAGACATGACTTTCAAATGTAAAGCTGTACAATCTGACACAGATTACAACGATAGAGGTATTTTAGTATTATTAGAAATGCCAACAACTAAATGGGATACCCCAATGGTTTACGTTAATGGTCAAGTAATAAGCGAAGTAACTCTTACTGACAACGAAGCTGATTCTTACGTTGATTATGAATACGCATTCTTAATACCTGATAGCGTAGTAATAAAAGATGGAAGTCAAGGAATCGAAGTTAGAGTTGCAAACCAACTAAAATCAGGCATAACAAGTGTTACTTATGACCCTCAAGTTGATTTTGCACCAAGAGGAAGCATTTTATCAAAAAGTGGATTAGATGTTCTTGTAGGAGTTGCAGTAAGTGATGCTTCAACACCAGCACAAGTACACACATTATTTGATATAACTATTGACATGACTTAAGTAAAAATAAAATATTTTTTTCTTTTTTTTTTGTTTCTAAAAAAAAGATAAAAAGGTGAAATAAGATGGCTAAGAAAAAAATCAAGAAAAACAAAACATCATTCACAAACGTTCTAAACACGACAATCACAATATTACTATTCCTAATAGTCCTATACTTAGTATTCATAAGATTCAAAATACAAGACGACTCATTCTTCGACTTCCTAAGAACAAACACCACAAACAACGAAACAAGTGATAATGATAGTAATAGTGGTGGGTCAAGTGGTGAAGATGATGGAACTTCAGACGACACGAGCGACGAAGAAGAAACAAGTAATGAAATAATATGTGGAAGCATAAGCTTAGGAGCTTTCGGTGACTTCGGTGGAGAATGCAGTATCGGTTTTTGCACAGATAACAGGTACTCTTGCGATCATTACTGGGATTACACTAACAAAGAACACAAGTGTGGATGTGCAGAAACCTTCTATTGTGGACAATACTGCTACGAATACTACTTTGACATGAGTGATGCTCAAAATAATTGTGAATGCCCACCTAATAGTATTCTACAAATAATAACCAGAAGCACATACGTATGTGTTCCTAATAGTTACTTTTGTGAAGATGGCGAAATACTAGAAGAAGTCGGGTCATTCCCAGAATAAAAAAAAACTAATATATTATATATAATAAGAGGGGTTAATATGGAATTTATAACAAAAATATTAGGATTAGATAATTTCAACTTTACTAATCATTATCCTAAATATTTCAAAACATTAAAAGAATACATAATGATAATGAAAAATCATTATACTAACTTCTCAAATGAACTAAGTAAATCAAAAAACAAATTATTAATGTTCATATTTCAACCAGAACAGAACAATTTCAACGAAGAAATAATAATAGAAGAATGATCAAGAATGGTTTTCAAAAAAGGTAATAAAATTGCAAGTAAGGGAAAAAGGGTTTGTGCAAACTTTCCTTTTTGCAAAAATAGGATTCCAGAAACGAATCGTAGTAATCAAAAATATTGTTCCGAAACTTGTAAAAATAAAAATTTAATATTTCGTAAAAATAACAAATTAATCAAAAAATCGAAATAAGGCACTATTTTCTTTAACCCTTAACAAAACACTAATAAATTAAAAAGTAATCTAATAAAGGGGTTTAAAACATCAAATAAGATAAATTAAACATACATATAAATGGTAAAATCTTAGATTTTAGTGGTTTTTACCCCAACTATCTAGGGTATCTACATTATCTAGGGGGTACCAACTTGGTATGAAAAGCAAATTGAACCCCTAAGGGTAAAATAGGTAGATAGTTTAGATACCCTAGATAATTGCAAATGAAATTATCCTAAAAAATATGTAACTATTGTTTAATAGTATTGCTTTTATATGGGCTAATTCTTAAGAATTATAGGATTTAACACCTCTATTTCCTATGGAAGCAATACAAACATTTATAAAAGACAATATTAATTTTATAATTATTAACAATTAATTTTTTGAGGTATGAAGATAAAATGAATGATAAAAAAGAAGAATTACAAATTAAAACCATTGGATTTAGGCGTGACGATTTTGATGAATATAAAAAACTAAAAGAAAAAGGATATTTCAATCTATCTTTTGCATCATATTGTAAATCAGCATTTGCAGAGAAATTCCAAAAAGATAAAATAAGTTTTGATATTCTAAAAAATGAATAAAGTTCAATTTTTAAACAAATTGTATTATAATTTAGGTAAACAATTTACAAATTTTAGAGTATTTCACAATTATATAGGCATGAGTGGTGAGAAACATTTTAGTAAATGGGTATATTTTCTTGATGCAGAAGAAAAAGATATAGAAAAAGCAACACATAGAACATTATTAGTTAATGAAATAGTTCTTGATTTTGATCCTGTTAAAGATGAAACTTTTGATCATTTAACTAAAAAAGTTAAAAAAACTTGTTTTGAATTTAAACAATATAAATTAAAATATTTATGTTTTTTTACAGGTAGTAGAGGTTATCATATTCATGTTTTTCTTGAAGATTTATTTTATATGTCTAAAGAAGAAAGACGTACTTTTAGAGTTAATATGTCCAGGTTTTATGGTTCTGAACTTCAAAAAAATAGTGAAGATGTTGCTATTGCTTTGGAGGGTGTTTTTCATTGGAAATCTGGAAAACCAAAAACGAGGTGTTTTTGGTGAAAGAACAAGGACAAGAAGATTTTGATTTTATGGAAGAGGGTGTAAATTATATAAATAAAAATAATGAATTAACTAATAAATTTAAAGAGGATGAAAAACAAAATAATATAACTATTGAAATTTATAAATTATTATTGAGTAAACAATACAATATTGCATCTGAAAAAATAACACAATATGTAAAAACTAAATTTAATATTTACACTCTTAGAGATGATAAAAAAGATGAATTATGGGTTTATGAAAATGGTATTTATATTCCTGAAGGTAAAAGTTATATTAAGCAAACTTGTAGAAATATATTAGGTGTAGCTTATAATGTTAAATTTGTGAAAGAAGTTATTGCTAAAGTAATGGCTGATAGTCTTATTAGTTTTGATGATTTTTTTAATAATAATTATGTTAATCAAATTCCTGTTCTTAATGGTATTCTTAATCTTAAAACAAAAAAATTAACACCATTTACTTTTGATAAAATATTTTTTAATAAAGTTAATGCTGAATTTAAACCTGGTGTTGATTGTCCTAATATTAAAAATTTTTTTTATCAAATTCTTGATAAACAAGATGTTATTGCTATTCAAGAACTTATAGGTTATTGTTTGTGGAAAGAATATTTTATCGAAAGAGCCATTCTTTTTCGTGGTGATGGTGGTAATGGTAAAAGTAAAACTTTAAGTTTGCTTAAGAATTTTCTTAATCCTAAAAATACTATTAGTGTTTCTTTATCTCAACTTGAGAATAGTGGTAGTTTTCATATTTGTGAGTTACAGAATAGACTTGTTAATATGGCTGGTGAACTTAGTAAAAGGGCTTTGGAAGAAACTGAAATGTTTAAATCTCTTGTTGGTAGGGATAATATTACTGCTGATAGAAAATTTTTGAGACCTGTTACTTTTGTTAATTTTGCGAAGATGATTTTTAATTGTAATGATAGACCTCCTACTTATGATTTGAGTGATGGTTTTTTTAGGCGTTGGCTTGTTTTTCATTTTAAGAATAAGTTTGTTGATCAGGATGTTTATGATGCTCTTGAGGATAAGACTAATTATGGTGTTAAAGATACTGATATTATTGAAAAAATTAGTAGTGCTGTGGAATTTAGTGGTTTGCTTAATTGGGCTTTGGAGGGTCTTAATAGGTTGTTGAGTAATAAAAAGTTTAGTAATAGTAAAAGCACTGAAGATACTCGTTTGGAATGGCTTGAGGATTCTAATAATTTTATTGTGTTTTTTGAGAAGAATATGAATATTAGTCCTAGTCATCTTGTTAGTAAGGATGATTTGAGGGTTAAGTATGCTGAGTTTTGTAATTCTAAAAATGTTATTCCTGTTAGTGATAAAGCTATTTTGTGGTATTTGAGAAATAAGGGTATTAGTAGTAGTAGGCGTACTAAGGATTTTAATGGTTTTAGTGAACAGGTTTTTTGTTGGATTGGTTGTAGGTTTAATGATGATTCTGTTGATATTAAGGGTTGGAGTAATTTTGTTAAGATTGAGAATAAAATTGAAGCCCTTAAGGAGTTTGATAATTTTGAAAAAAGTATTGGTGTGGTGGTTGAGAATGTTGAAGAGTAGTTTTTTGAAAAGTTTTGGTGTTAATAAGTTGGTGTTTAGTGATGTTGGTGTTCTTGTGTTTATTGGTGGGAGTTGTCGTGCTGGTGACATTCAGAAGATAAAGAAAAATAGTTGGAGGTAATTAAGATGAGTGAAGATTTGAAGGAAGTAGTTGGTAATGTTGTGGGTGGTAATTTGGATAAGTTTTTGGATGATTATGTGCCTTATGAGAAGTTGTTGAATATTGCTGAGATTGAGGGTTTTATTGATTTGGGTAGTGTTGAGCATATTCTTGAGGAGTTTCCTAAGTATGAGGATGGTGCTGGTCATCATTTTGTTTTTGTGATTGTTGGTGTTAAGTATAAAGTGCCTGTTATTGTTATGAACTTGTTGAATTCTTTGAAGAAGCAGAAGGGTTTAGGTCGTTTGGTTAGTTTTAAGGTGTTGCGTGAGGGTACTGGTTTGGCTACTAAGTATCAGGTTATTCCTAATTTTGTTAAGGATTAATTTTTTTTCTTTTTTTTTAGGTTGTTGTGTGTGTTTGGAGGTAAAAAATGGATATTTTAGATTTTGTTCCTGTTGATGGCATTATTGAACAAATTGGTACTGGACAAGTATGTGATACTTTAATGATTAGTAATCGTCGTAAAAACTTATGGCTTTTAAATTTATTTAATGGTTATAAGCAGTTAGGAACTTATGATATTGCGAAAGATCATAATTTTCAAGAGGGTGATTTGGTTATTGTTGAATTTTTGAATGATAAAATTGCTAAAGTAACTAAAGATATTGTGAAAATATCTAATGTTAATGAAATATATCAGAGGTTGTAAGATGGTTTTAGAATTGAGTTATGTGTTTAAAAGCATTTTTATGTTTTTTTGTTGTGTTTGTTTTGTTGGTCTTTTTGGTGTTGCTAGGTTTTATGATTTTGATGTTGTTTTTAGTATTGTTTTTATTATGATTTTGGTTACTGGTTTTTTTTGGATTAATTATTATAATTTGAGTAATAATAATTGCGGAGGTGAATTTATTTAAAGTGTTGTTGTCTGTTGGTGCTTTGAGGGTTGTGAAGGAGCGTTTTGGTTCTGAAAGGTTTTATGTTGACTTGTTGGAGTGTAGGGGTAAGAAGGAGTTTTTGGGTGTTTTGCGTAAGAATTTGGGTTTTGGTGTTGGTGTTTGTGAGCGTGTTTGGTTTGTGTTGTGGTCGAGGTTTCCTTTTTGTGTTGAGAGGGTTGATAGGAGTAACGTGTTTAGTTCTAGTGAGGCCAGGTTGTTTCATGAGTTGTTGTGTCTTGGTGGTGTGGCGAGTTTTTTTGAGTGTCGTAGGGTGGTTGGTCGTCGTCGTGTTGCTGGTGTTGTTGAGAGTTTGGAGGATTTTGGTTTCGTGGTCGTGTTGCGTTTTGCTGATGGTGGGCGTTTTGTGTTGTTGGGTGATGGTCTTGTTAAGGAGTTTGCAGGTGTTAAAGAATGAGGGTTAATTGGTGGTTGTTCGGTGTCGGTTTTGGTTTGTTGTTGTTGTTCGTGTACTTTTTTGGTGTTGATAAGGGTTGGTTTGTGAGTGTTGTGTGGGGTAATGTTAAAATTTTGGTGTTGATCTTGGTTGGTGGTAGCTTTTTGGGTTTCGTTTTTAGTTTGTTTTATCATAGTTTTAGTAGGATTAAGTCTAATGGTCTTGGTAGGCTTGAGGGTGTTGACATGGTGAGTCAGCGTGAGGCTATTAATATTTTGAGGTATTGTTATGTTGAGGCTTTTTTTCCTTTTATTAGAGATTTTGGTGTTCCTAAGAGTGAGTGGGTTGGGAAGGGTAAGCCTCCTTTGATTTTGGGTGATGGTTGTGTGTTGGAGTTTCATGATGTTCGTAGTCATAGTGATAAGTTGGCTGGTAAGCATAAGCTTAGTTTTGGTTTGTTTATGAGTGGTGGTTGTAGGGATGGTTTTTCTGTTGCGAGTGTTACTCTTGATGAGGGTAAGGATTATTTGTGGAATAACTTTTATGGTTTTTTTGAGGAGAATACTTGTATTGGTAGTTCTTTTATGGATAAGCAGGGTTGGACTTTGCATACTCCTGCTAGTGAGAGGTTGAAGTATGTTAATTTGGTTTTGAATGAGGATATTGATGCTGATGAGTTGAAGAAGATTGAGGCTCTTATGCCTAAGGATGCTGTTGTTAATGTTCCTAAGAAGGAGAGGAAGAAGGAGGAGAAAAAGGTTGATGATAGTAAGGATGATGATGGTGGTGTTAGTGGTGTGGTTCAGGAGTTGAATGCGGATATTGAGGCTACTAAGTCTAGGAATAAGTTGAGGGATGAAAATGTTGAAAAAGTTTGATTTGAGGGTTTTGAAGCGTGTTAGGTATTCTGGTTATGATGTTGGTGTTGTGCATCTTGTTGAGTGTTTTGGTGCTAGGACTTTGTGTGGTAATTCTTCTAGGGGTTATGTTCCTGTTCGTCGGTGTAAGGGTGAGGTTTTGTGTGGTATTTGTAAGCGTATCGTGGAGCGTTTGAGTGATGGTGAGTGTTTGTCTTGTTTCGGGGTTGTTTTGGCAAAGGATAAGGAGTATAGTTTGAGGAGGCATGGTGCTTTGTTGTGTGCTAAGTGTAGGTTGAAGGATTTGGAATTTAAACGAGGTGAAAAATGATAAAAACATCAAGTGATCTTGAGAGAAAAGGTTATACTCAGATGATTTTGTTTTTAACTAAAAAGTTTGGAGAGTTAAGAAAATGAGTTGGTTTAAGATTATGTTGTGGTTTTGTTGTGTTGTGGTTTTTGTTTTGTCTTTTGTTGTTTTTGTTAGTGCTGATTTTGAAGTTAATAGAACTATTGTTTTGAATGAGAGTGGGTTGCCTGTGAATGGTAGTGAGGTTTTCAGTTTTGGTTTGTTGCCTTATGAGAATTTTAATGTTTCGTTGCTTAATGTTAATAATAATTTTGATTTCGTTTTTGATAGTTTTATTGCTATGGGTAATTATTCTTTGATAAATTGGAGTTTTAATTATTCTGTTCATAATTTTAGTGTTGTTGAGGATTTTAGTGAGGTGTTCGTTTTTGAGTTGATTAATTCTATGAATGATGATTCTTTGTTTGTGAATTTTAATGTGAGTGTTTTGAATGATGTTTTTGTGGTGGAGAATGTTTCGGAGTCGTGGAGTGTTGTTGTGATTAATGGTTCTCGTTTCGTGAATGTTTCTAAGAATGTTTTGCCTTTGAGTGGTGAGCTTGATTATGTTCTTGGTGGTGTTAGTGGTGAGAATGTTAGCATTGATTGTGGTAGGTTTTTGTCGTGTCCTGGTAGTGGTGTTTTTGATGGTGATGGTTTTATTAGTTTTAGTGCTGGTTTTTTTTTGCCTATTAATTTGAGTGTTGGCGTGTATGATTCTGGTGTTGTTTTTGGGTTTGCTTTTAATGGGTCGAATTACTCGTTGAGTTATCCTGTTAGTTTTGTTGTTAATCCTGTTGAGTATAATTTTTTGAATAATTTGAGTTTGGATAGTGATTGTTATAATCTTGAGGGTTTTATTGATCCTGCTTGTATGGATGATGTTTATAATTTTTTGAATGAGGGTTTTGAGCGTTACATGAGTGTTTGTGAGGATAGGCGTGTTGATGCTTATGATGATGGTTGGGATGATTGTGAGGATCAGATTGAGCCTGAGTTGGTGGTGACTGGTAGTTTGGATAGTGCTGTGTTTGATAGTTGGGAGATTTGTAAGGTTGAGCGTGATGGTTATAAGGGTTCTTTGGATGATTGTCGTGGTGACTTGGGTGGTTGGCGTTCTAAGTTTTTTGTTATTAATGAGACTTTGCTTTCGGAGAGGCAGGGGTTTGTTGATGGGTTGCGTGATTGTAATGTGGCTGGTGTTGTTGGGTTTGCTAATTGTAGTGCTAAGTTTAGTGCTTTTGAGAAGAAGGTTAATCGTGAGAATTGGCGTGTTGTTGTTGTTCCTTCTGTTATTGTTTTGTTGGGTTTGTTGGTGTATTATGTTATTTTGTGGCGTAGGAAGAATGTTGATAAGAATTTAGGGTGGTGATTAATTTGAGGTGTCCGTATTGGTTTTTTAGTGGGTTGTTTTTTGTTTTGTTTGAGGGTTTGTTTTGGAATGCTGGTAATCATGCTTTTAAGCATATTCTTTATGTTTTTGGCGTGTCTAATGTTGTTAGCGTTTACTCTTTTGATAGGCGGGTTGTTATGTATTTGTGTTTGTTCATGAGTGTTTTGTTTTTTGGGTTGATGATTTTTTTTACAGGTAAGGAGTTGGTGTTTCAGTTAAAATAAGTTTGTTTGGAGATGATTATGGTGGTTAATGATGTTAAGCTTGGTATGTTTGTGGGTGGTGAGAATGTTTTGGTTTGCAGGTTTAGGTTTGTGCCTAAGCTTGAGGGTGGTTGGTGTTTGAGGTTGGCTCGTAAGCCTAACTTTTTTAGGTCTTTGTTTGGTGGTGATGATTTTCTTGAGGTTTGGGATAACGTGCCTGAAAGTATGATGAGGGATTGTCATGTTGCTCGTGTTTTGGATGTTGATTCTCAGATTGCTTCTGAAAAGCTTGTTACTATTTTTCCTTATGATATTAAGAGTCATAAGCGTCTTGGCTTGTTTGAGAATAATGATTTGGTTTTGGAGCTTAAAATGTTGAGGATTAAACGTAGAGACCTTAATACTTTGTGTAGTCAGCAGTTGGAGGAGTTGAAGCGTAGACCTGATCTTAATGCTAGTATTAATTTTATTAAGAGTCTTAAGAAGGATTTAGAGAGTTTGAACACTTTTCATAATAAAGGAGGAGGACAATGAAAACAACAGAAGAAATAGGTAAAGAAATATTTAAAGAAACTTTATCAGGGTTTGAAAAATGGTTTAGTAAAGAAGAAATAAACGAAAAAATAAGTAATACTATTAGTTATATAAAGCAAAAGATTCCTAGAAATGAAACTGAAAAACTTGTTTTTAAAGAACAGGTTGAAGTATTGAATTTTATTGTTAAAGAGTTGTTTGGTGGTGTATGATGGGTGTTGTTGATAGTTATAAGGGGTTTGATGAGATTTTGAAGGTTGAGGATAATAAGTATAGTCTTATTATGAAGTCTTTTCTTTCGGATATTGATATTAAAGATAAGAAGTATTTTGTCATGCTTGATGGTTTGTTGGTTGAGCGTGGGTTTGGCGAGTTGTTGAAGGGCGTGTTTCGTGGTTATGATGACCTTGTTGATGTTGATCATGTTAAGGCTCTTGTCAGGTGGGTTGAGGTTTATGCTCAGAACTTGGATGTTTTTAAGGAGGGGTTTAATAAGACTTTTGTTGAGGTGTTGAGTGGTTTGGAGACTAAGAATTCTTTTATTAGGAAGTTGTTGAAGGAGATGAGTGTTTTGGAGAAGAACGTTGTTGATAATAAGGATGTTTTGATTGAGGAGTACAAGTTGAGGATTGATGGTTTGAATGAGCAGGTTGCTGGTTTGGTTGCTGAGTTGGAACTTGTTAAGAGTGTTTCGGAAGAAAAGAAAGAATTTGAACAAAAACCTGAAGAAAAAGGAATTAAAGTTGTTAAAGATGAAAGTGAAAAAAAGTTGAATGTTGAACCTGTAATGTTTCAAGGAACTACTCCTTCTCAGAAGCATGAACGTGAGAACATTTCAAGATTTGATAGACGAATTATTAACCCAGATAAGGAAATGAGGTTTTGAAAATGTGTAAAAAAAAACAATTCAAGTATTGTCCTTCAAAAATAGATGAGTGTATGCATTATTTAATTGTAGAACTTAATCTTAGAGGTATAAAAACTTATGCTTGTTGTTGTGGTCATGGAAAATATCCTCTGACTATTGTTGTTAAATGTGGTTTTGGTTTTTATGATTTGGTTTCTGGTGAATCAATACCTAGAAAGAAACGATTTTATAAGAAAGATAAACAAGGATATTATTATATTCCTGAAACCATTAAAAAAAAAGAAGGAGTTTTTAATTAATATGTTAGAACTTAATAAGGTTTATTGTGCTGATTGCCTTGAGGGATTAAAAAAGCTTCCTGATAACAGTGTTGATGCTGTTGTTACTGACCCACCTTATGGATTGGGTTTTATGGGTAAGGAGTGGGACACTTTCGATAGTTCTCAGTTCGGTAAGCAAGGTGAGGAGGGAGTTAATGATTTGAAGAATAAAAAGAATTTTAAGATATTGCCTCGTTATAATACTGATGGATTGTACGCTTTTAGCTTAGCTTGGGCTAAGGAGTGTTTGCGTGTTCTTAAACCTGGAGGAATGCTTTTATCGTTTGCTGGTAGTAGAACTTATCATAAAATATGTAGTGGAATAGAAGATGCTGGTTTTGAGATTAGAGACCAGATAATGTGGATTTATGGGAGTGGTTTTCCTAAGAGTTTGAATATTGAAAAAGCAATTGATAAGTTACAAGGTGTAGAACATCCTAAAAATACTATTGTAAGTGAAAATAGGGCTATGCCTGGAGCAAATTATACAAGAGATAAAATGGATGTTCAAAGTGAAAAAGCTAAGGAGTGGGATGGTTGGGGTACTGCTTTGAAACCTGCTCATGAGCCGATCGTGGTTGCTCGTAAGCCTCTGGGTGAGAAAACTGTTGCTCTTAATGTTTTGAAATGGGGAACAGGAGGAATAAATATTGATGAATGCCGAATAGGAAATGATGAAATGAATAATAGACCCGCAGGAAATAAAGTAGGTGGAAATAGTTTAAATATGAGTAAAGTAGGTATGCCTCAAGATATAAAAGGAACAGTAAATAATGGGCGTTTTCCTGCTAACATAATTTTTGATGAAGAAGCAGGAAAAATGCTTGATGAACAAAGTGGTGTTAGTAATAGTAAGAAATCAGTTATGGGTGCAGGAATATCAGGAGGTGTTGCATTAGGAGTAGAGGGTAAGAATGCTTTTTCATTTGAATCAGAAAGAGGTCATAATGATTCTGGTGGTGCTTCCAGGTTTTTTTATTGTGCTAAGAGTAGTAAGAGTGAGAGGAATAAGGGTTGTGATGAGTTAGATGAAAGACAGCAGGATGAGAGCAGAAAAGTTGGTAATCCTGGTGGGGATAATCCTCGTAATAGGGGTGTTCATCAAAGGAAAAATTTTCATCCGACTATAAAACCTATTAGTTTGATGCAATACTTAGTTAAGCTTGTTACTCCTAAAGGTGGTGTGGTTCTTGATCCTTTTATTGGTAGTGGCACGACTGGTATTGCTTGTTATGAGGAGTGTTTTAATTTTATTGGGTTTGAGAAAAGTGAGGAGTATTATGATATTTGTTTGGCGAGAATTGGTGATTATATGAAACAAAAAAAGCTTAATGTGTGGTTTGGTTAGAGTGAAGGTTTTGAATTATCCTAAGGTTTGGGTTGACAGGCTTGGGTTTAAGACGGAGGTTACTGATTACTGGGCTAGGCGTTGTTTGATTCCTATTGGTACTATTAGGCATCCTTTGGAGTATAAGTTGTTGGCGAGTGGTTATAGGGATATTCCTATTGAGGATGTTGTGACGATTCCTTTTGATAGGGCGAGTTTGGGGTTTACGAGTAGAAAACTTCTCAACATTTTATT
>Ga0222628_1000138_pt1 | contig 36291 bp, 47 predicted proteins | sample AntAcemetageno95_FD_179860 | JGI IMG/M metagenome (GOLD analysis project Ga0222628, IMG submission 179860) | Saline water microbial communities from Ace Lake, Antarctica - #95 | ecosystem: Environmental > Aquatic > Non-marine Saline and Alkaline > Saline | place: Antarctica: Ace Lake | collected...
GTCAGGATATCAGTAAGCCGAAAATTTAGGGGGTAACCATGGGAGACCGAGGACCAAAACCAGAAACCAAAATACACGTACTGCCGGCGCAAAAAAATAAACGCAAATCACCTATACCAGGAATGACAAAGCCTGCTTGCCGGATCTGGACAAAAGTAATGGGTGACTACGATCCGGATCATTTTTTACCACAACACTATGGCATTTTACGCGCATATTGCGAAGCCGAAGCAGCTCACAACCGGGCGATTAAGGGTGTTGCTGAAGGCGGAGATATCATCAAGCAAGAAAACGGCGTGGTAAAAGAAAATCCATATGTGAACATGGAAATAAAGTTTGCAAATCTTATGTCTCAGCTTGGAACAAAGTTGGGCATAACAAAAAATGCAACAACCGTTTCAAGGGGTGATAAGTCTTTAAAACCAAAACCAAAAAGCAAACGGGATGGATTAATGGGTGGCCAATGAAAATTAAATTACAACCTGCCACCATTGCCGATATGAAAAATATCAAGCCGTCAAAAAAAACTACCACATCTGAAAAATACCGGGAAGATGTCAGGATATTTCTTGAGGAGATGAAAATCTTTTCCATTAAATCGAAGAAAATCATTAAGATGATTATTAAGACATTTGACGACCTTAAATTACCCATCCCAGGTGAACAACTCCGGATCAGGACACAGCAACAGGTGAATCTCATAGTTTTGGTTTTACGTATCCTGAAACAACACGACAAAATTGATGAATTGACAATCGCAACATATTCCCTGAATAAAGAAGCCTTTAATATTTTGAGTGATCTTGTCAAGGCGGGCAAAATAAAAAAATTCAATATATTCCTTGCCAGCTCAAACCGCTTCAGGAATGAGAATCATTTGAATTATCTAATTAACCTTTCCCGGGAACTTTCTGAAAGTGGTTTTTTGCTTTCCTTTGTTTTGGTTTGGAGTCATTTCAAAATAACCCTTGCCAGGTGCGGATCTGATTTTTATCAATTTGAGGGCAGTATGAATTATTCAATGAATAATATGGCCGAACAGATCGTTTTTGAAAACAATAAAGATTTATACGATTTTGATTATGATTTTATAACCGAAACCATGCAGGATACAAAAAACAAGGCCCTGGAAATAATAATATAAAAAAAGTGCTTTTTTCTTAAATAAAGTTAATAAAACGCTTGACATTAATCATAGACTCCTGTAATATTAGACATAATCAAACAGGGAGATAAAACATGAAATTGATTGGCGGACAGAAACTCAAAGAACTCGGAAGCACAAGACACACAGAAGATTCAGATTATATTATTTTCGACTCTGAAAAAGACGTTTTCACCCATGACGCAGAAAAAAACATTGATTATATCAACGCAGCAAAAAATGATTTTTTCGGAAAAATTTGGAACAAAGAAATAGACAACTCTGAAATTTCTTTAAACTCCCTCCTGGAACTCAAATCATTTAGCTTTGTTCAACACTGCCAGAACATGAATTTTACAAAAGCAGACAATGACGAATTTGACATTAAATTTCTGGTTAGAAAACTTGGATTTGATGTCAACTTTAACATTGTCAAAAAATACATCTCAGCCGGTGAGTTGAGCGAAATAGTTAAAATAATCAATAGCATGAAAAGGAGCTAATCATGACAAAGTTAAAAAATAAAACTCAGTTAAGAAACCTCGTAAAAAGCAGTGTCGGGAATACTGGAAGTCTTGACAGGGTAGAGATTTATGACGATTACACCTGGGCTGATATGAGTTGCAGTACGTGGTCAGAAAATTGCGTATTGAGAATGAGCGTGATTGATGTTGCGAGACGGTGTAGCTATGACAACACCATTGACCAGGATATCACAGAGATGTTTAGAAGAATTGAAGCCGCCGTTGATTATTACCACGAACATGGCCAGAAATTAGATTTTGACATGATATAGACAATCAACCCAAAAGCCCGGCCACCATACCGGGCAAGGAGATAATATTAAAAACAAATCAAAAGGGGCTGGCAGGCCGCCTGTCCCACCACACCTAAAACGTGTAAAAATGACAGGGGTAAGGATTCAGCAATGGATCCTTGATTGGCTTATGGCGCAACATGGATCAAAGGGTCAGTTAATTGAAAAATTGTTGATTGATAAATATGGGTTGGAATCAAAACGGGATGGATTGATGGGAGGGAAATAAAAATGTATTACATAGAAATACCAAAGATAATTGAAGCCACTCAAGTTTTTAAACTTTCAGATCATAAATTGATTGTTCCGATAACAACAAAATATGAGAATTTTACACCTGTTAAAAATGGCGCATTTGCTTTATTGCAAGCAGGCTTCTATGAAATTGATTTTGTTATGCCTGGTGATTATATCATAGAAGAAAATTATGATGAAGATTATCCATGTGTTGTAATGCGTAAGAAAGATTTTGAAATAAGATATAAAGAATACGAATAACATGCAAACCTACATAGATAAAGCCAGAGCCCAAAGAATAATTGATTTTATCCAAACCCTTACCATTCCTGAAGGTATGCACCAAGGAAAACCGTTTATTTTGAGACCATGGCAACAGGAGATAATCATGGATGTATACTCCCCTGTTGATGAAAATGGCCTTCGCGTTGTCCGTAAAGCAATCCTATCCATGGGAAAAAAGAACGGAAAGGGGCTTGCTCTTAATACACCACTCCCGACACCTACCGGATGGATGACGATGGATGACGTAAAACCGGGCGATATCCTTTATGATGAGTTTGGAAATGAATGCAAGGTAACGTTTGAAAGTGATATAAAAAATATTGATTGTTATTCTGTTTCATTTTCAAATAACGATACAGTGATATGTGATGAAGAACATCTATGGGTCACTTCAACTATTTTGTCTAATAAAAAAACAAGGTCCATGAAAGAAATATATCTTACACAATCACATGAACATTCTATAGAATCATATGAAACTGTAAAAATAATATCTGTTAAAAAAACACCAAGTGTCCCTACAAAATGTATTCGGGTTGACAGCCCAAATAGTTTATTTCTTTGTGGCAAAACAATGATACCTACCCACAACACCCCCCTGATAGCTGCAATAGTCCTAACTCACCTCATAGGCCCAGAAGCCAAACGAAACGAGCAAATGAACTCAGCAGCCTTTGAGCGCGAGCAGGCTGGTATCGTCTTTAAATATATGGAAAATATAATTTATGCCGATGAAGAACTAAAAGAAGCCACCATTATCAGGACAACTAAAAAAGAAATCGAAGGGCGGTATACTGGATCCATTTACAAGGCATTATCAGCAGAGACAAAATCAAAGCATGGTTTCAGTCCCGCCCTACTCGCATTTGATGAGCTTGCCCAGTTTGGAGCGGATAGAAGATTTTACGATACTCTTGTCCAAGGTTTTGGCGCTCATTTAGAACCTATGCTATGGATTATTTCAACTCAGGCAGCAGACGACCTGGCGGTTTTATCGGAGGAAATAGACTACGTAATAAAAAACGGTCACACGGACCCCACAGTAAAGCTATTTCTATTCACAAGCCCTATCCATGACGAAAAGGGCGAGGAGATAGATATAATGGATAGAGAGTCCTGGAAGCTGTCAAACCCGGCCCTGGACGATTTCCTTTCCCTGAAAGACATGGTATCTCTTGCCAATACAGCCCACAACATGCCAAGCTCTGAACCAGGATTCCGAAATCTAAGATTAAATCAGCGCATTTCAACAGATTCCCCTTTTATGTCTATCGGTGTATGGACTAAAAACAATGCATTACCAAGCGTTGACGCATTATCAAAGGGGCGTATAACAGCAGGGCTTGATTTGTCCGGAAAGAATGATTTATCAGCCTTGGTCTTGGATGCCTTTTATTACGAAGAAATAGAAATAAAAGTTGCTGGTAATTTAAGCGTAATTGAAAAAGGGAAAAAAGGCTTTCACAATCTATTTGCCTATTTTTGGAAACCAGGTGACCTGATCCAGGAACACAAGAAAAAAGACAGGGTGCCATATGATTTGTGGGTAAAGCAAGGGCATATCGAAGCGAAGCCAGGGAAAACAATTGATTATGAGTATATTGCCTTAAAGGTCTATGAGCTGCACGTTTTACACCATATAGACGAATTACGCTTTGACAGATGGCGCATTGAGGACTTCCAAAGGGCCTTGGATAAGGTCGGGTGTGACACCTACATAAAAGACAAGGAAGAATCCCCAGGCAGCGACGCGCTTTGCCTTGTACCACATGGTCAGGGTTTTAAGGACATAAATCCAGCGATAGAGAGCGTTGAGGATGTATTTACAGACTCCAGGGCCAGACACGGTGGCAATCCTGTTCTTACAAATTGTGTGGCAAATACAGTGGTGACTTTTGACCCTGCCAATAATCGAAAATTTGAGAAGCAAAAATCAACTGGTCGGATTGACGGAACAGTTGCAATGGCTATGGCTATGAATGGGGCCGAACTGCCGCAACTTGAGGACACCACACAACCGGCTGTAATATTTATTTAAAAACCCACCACATATAGAAATAAACTTGACATAACCCCCATATAGTGCTTTTAATGTACTTTATGAAGGTATTTCAAAATATTGGTTCATATATCGTCTTAATGTTTATAGGCTGCATCCTTATTGGATACGGCCTTTTTCTTTTATACGGATTGGGCCTTTCTTTGTCAGTTATTGGCGCTATTTTCTTTAGCTTGGGAGTATTCGGAGAGTTTGCGCCCGTTTTTGTTAAAAAAGGATCTTAAATGGGTTTTTTGGCCAAAGAGCTTAGAGAGAATATTAAAACCGGGTCGTTATCTGCTTATTCTGATTTTTGGTATAACGCCACAGGCGGCGGGCCTACAAAATCCGGTGTAAAGATAAACGAAGAAACGGCCATAAAATATTTAGCTATTTTTTCTTGTGTATCACTAATATCCGGTGATCATGCCAGCCTGCCATTAATTCTATATCAAACCGGAAAAGATGGGAGCAAAAAGAGAGCCACAAGTGAACCACTCTATGATATCCTGCATAATCAACCAAATAAAAATACAGATTCATTCCATTGGCGTGAAACCGGGCAAAGTCATCTTTTGACCTGGGGTAATTTTTTTAATGACCTTAAAAGAAACCCCAGGACCGGAGAAGTAAGCCAAATAATTCAACTTGCAAAACCCGGTGGTGTATCCGTAAAAAATAACCGAAAAGGGATTTATTACGAGTGGCTGGATAAAGACGGCAAAATTCAGCGAAGACAAAAAGATAAAATATTCCATATTGCCGGATTTGGTTTTGATGGCATTAAGGGAATGTCTGTGATAGCCAATGCACGTGAAGCCATTGCCCTTGGAATTGCTGCTCGGGATTACGGATCTTTATTTTTTGGACAGGGCATCCATCCATCCGGAACATTTGAGACTGAGCAGAATTTAGGTGATAACGCTGCGGACTTTGCGAAAGATATCAAAAAACAATATGGGGGCCTTGGGAAAAGCCACAATGCAATGGTCTTGACAAGGGGTGTAAAATATAATCCAATCACAATACCCATGGATGATGCTCAATTCATATCTACCAGGCAACACCAGGATCTTGATATATGCGGAATGTATAAAGTGCCTCCCCATAAAATCGGGATCCATGGCGCGAACTCAAATAACAACAATTTAGAGCAAGAAAACGGATCCTATGTTTCTCAATGCTTGCGGCCTTGGCTTGTAAGGTGGGAACAGTCTATGAATATGCAACTATTGACGCCTGAACAGAGACAGCGCGGTCTTTATGTTGAATTATTGGTCGAGGGTCTTTTGCGTGGTGATTCAGAAGCAAGGTCAGCATATTATGATTCCCAATGGCAGAAAGGCGCAATGTCTGCAAACGACATTAACAAACTTGAAAACCGAAACCCGGTCCCGGGTGGCGATCAATATTTTGTTCCTTTAAATTTCATACCATCAGACCAGGCTGCAGACTTTGCCAAAGAAACCAATCAGGATCCAGCCAAAGAAGATAAAAGCCTTAGAATGATTGAATACCGGGCAAAAACATCCATCCTTCTCAGAGACCGGATAGCAAAACAATATTATCCGCTTTTTAAACGAGCAGCTCAGGATATTGTGAACAAAGAAGGACTTGCGGTAAAAGCACAGGTCAACAAACAGCGCAAAAGCCGTGAAAATAGGGACATGCAGACTTGGCTTGATGATTTTTATCGGAAAATGCCGGCTGAAATAAAATCCAAAATAGGGCCGGTGATCAGGAGTTTTTCAGAGGCTATACAGGCGGCAAGTGCAGAAGAAATGGGCGTTGATGTTGGTATTTCTGATGATCTTGAAAGATTTATCAATGATTATACCGAACGATATGCAGAGCGCCACACAGAAAGCTCATTGGGTCAATTAACAGCCCTTTTAAAAGATGATTTGGATGCCTTGGAAGAAAGGGTAGATGAATGGGAAGAAACCAGGGCCGATAAGATAGCATCAAACGAAACAGTTAGAAACTCAAACGCAGTTTATCAAGCCGTTGCCTTTGGTGCTGGGTTGACAACAGCTTGGAGAATACGAGGGGCTAAAACTTGCCCATTCTGCAAAAGCCTTGCAGGAAAACGGGTAAGCACAGGCCAAAGTTTTGTGAATGATGGCGACGAGCTTAATCCGAAAGGGGCTGAAGCGCCAATGAAAATCAGGGGCATGAAAGCCCACCCGCCTCTTCACCGGGGTTGTGATTGTTATTTAAGTATTTAAAAAGGTGATAATATGCCAAAAGAAAAAAAAGAAATCAGGATTTTAAAGACTGCCGAACTCAGGGTAAAACGTGATGGTGACGAACTCCCAAAAATAGAGGGCTATGCGGCTGTTTTTAACAAGGATAGCGAAGACATGGGCTTTATTGAACGTATTGCGCCAGGGGCCTTTAAAAAGGCTTTAAAAACGTCAGATGTCCGGGCATTGTTCAACCATGACTCAAATATTATCCTGGGCAGAAAATCAGCCGGGACCCTTGAACTCAAAGAAGATAAAAAAGGGCTGTTTATGTCTGTCACGCCACCCGATACGCAACTTGTCAGAGATATGGTTTTGACACCTATTGAGCGCGGAGACATAACACAGCAATCTTTTGGATTTAATATAAAAACTGATGAATGGAAGGATATGGACAAGGAGACGCCAATACGGACGATTACAGAGGTAAACGAGCTTTTTGACGTTTCACCTGTGACATTTCCGGCTTATCCTGATACAGAAGTTGCCTTACGATCATTGGACAATATAAAAAAAGACCTCTCAACAGAGGCAACAGACGCGGCAACCCGTGCAATTGACAAAGAGCAGAACGATAAGATTGACAAATTAATTGAAGGAAGAACAGCAGGAGGTCTGAAAATATGACTAAATTACAAAAGCTGCAAAAAGCTTATCGTGAAAAACTGGCAAAGCTCAAAGAGTTGAGAGACTTGGAAACCAGAACAGCCGAGCAGGACACCGAGATTACAACCATTATGGACGATATGGAAAAGCTTGGAACAGACATTGACACTGAGCATAGAGCGGCCAAACTTGAAGAAGATAACCTTTTTGCCGAAGGCGGTGATGATACAGAGGATGGAATAACCACAGAAATCGAAGATAAACCCATTTACAGATCCCGTTTTCCCCTGGGCGAACAATGCCGGGATATGATTATCGTTGCAAAAAATGGACACGGCAAACCCACAGAAGAAGCCAGGTCAAGACTCGATCAAGTCGGAAAAAGGGAGCTTGAAACCCAAGAAACCCGGGCCGCTGGTGTTGGAATGGTCGAGGCTGTTGGAGAGGATGGCGGGTTCTTACTTCAGGGAGAATCGGTTATCAGCCTCATGACAAACGGCTGGAATAACAATGCCTTATTGTCCAGAACTGACTCCATGACCATTGGCGGCATGTTTTATGATCAATATGGAATTGATGAAGATTCCAGGGTTGATGATAGCCGTGGTGGTGGTATACGATGGTATAACGACAAGGAATTGACAGAAATTGAAAGCACAAAAACCGTCTTGAAAAAAACAAGATGGGAGCCAAACCGATTGACCGGGTTATATTTTATGTCAAACGAAATCCAGCAGGATGTGCCGGCGCTTCAATCTGAAATGAATAATCTTTTTGGTGAGGAGCTTGCATTCAGAAAACAAGAAATGGTTTTTCGTGGATCCGGTTCTGGTGAAGCTCTTGGTTTGATCAATGCACCGAATAAGGTTTCCCAGGCAAAACAATCCGGGCAGGATGCTGATACTATTACCCACAGAAATATAACCATGATGCTGACCAGAATACATTTGAAAAATCTCAATTCTGTTGTCTGGATTATAAACCAGAACACTCTTGACCAGCTTTTGAACCTTACTGTATCCGTTGGTACCGGTGGTGCAATTTCAAACGCTTTCATGCCAAATTTTGCGGGCGCTCCTGGCGTTATTGGTACTTTGTGGGGTTATCCTGTAATTCCAATTGAACAGGCTTCTACGCTGGGTGATCTTGGCGATATCATGCTGACTGATTTGAGCCAGTATAAAACGGTTGATCGCGGTGGTGTTGAAACTGCAATTTCCGGTCATATTAAATTTCTGAATAATCAGACAGCAGTTCGATTTGTCACTCATTTTGATGGCCAGCCAAAACAAAAAGCGCCATTAACGCCGAATAAAGGGACTTCCACAAGCTCCACTGTCCTTTTGGCCGCAAGATAATTTTTAAATAAAAAAGGAGGTCCATAATGGGTCTTTATCCGAGAATTCCAGAAGACGCGGTGCCTGTTGTTTTAACAGCACCTGTTACCACTAATGGCGGCGTGACGACCGACTATATCAGCCTCAAGCTGGCCCACATGGTTTACCTTGAGCTTATTTTTACGCAGGCTCAAGCAGATGCAACCGGGATCGATCCTGTTCAGTGTACGGCGGTTGATGGATCTGATTCAAAGGCAATCACAAACATGCTGCCAATTTTTTCAAACACCGATATCAGCCTTACAAGTGTATTGACCAGGAGAACCGATGCCATCACTTACGATTTGCCCGCAACCGCAAAAAATATGATTGTCGTAATGCAGATTGATCCTGCCGGTTTTGATATTGAAAATGGGTTTGACGTCCTTGGTGTTACGATTGACAATTCAGGCCAGGCCACGGATTTTGTGAGCGTTGTTGCTCATGTTGTGCCAAGATACAAGGATTCCAATTATATTGTTGATTAATTTCAGCCTAACAGTCACGGGGGAAACTCCGTGACAATAGGAGTAAACCATGGATCAAGCAGGTATCAAAGAGGTTTGTGACGCAATAATTACCAGGCCCGGATTTAAACAATTTATGTCTGGTGAAATTGCCAGGCAGTTGAAAGAGGCCAACAAACCCAAAAAAGAAACGGCCACATCAAAATCGGCCATGAAAAGAGAAAAGGCAGTAAAAAATAATCTTATAAAATAGGAGAGGTGACAAATGCCTAACTATGCACCATCAACACGAGCAAGAATCTCGGATCTCATCCTGGGAATGCGAGTAGACACCCCAAACGTTGACGTTTCAGATGCAGTACACCTTCATCAAGCACAAGTAGAAGATTTCAACGTCTATGGATCAATCCTTTTAATGAATTTATTTATGGAAGTTGTAACAGTGTTAGAGGCAAGTGCGGCATTGTTTCAATATACATATTCCTGTCTTTTGCACACAGGCGGTGCAATTGCAGCAACTAAGCTGGGGCTTGTCAGTACATCTATATCAGGCTTAACAGAAGGCCAAAGGGTAACATGGGGCGGCGGCGCCGTATCCGGATCAAACCATAATGTTACAGGTAGTGCCGGTGTTGCAGATAAGCCGGTGGGCCTTGGTCAGCCAATAATTGTTGGATATAAAAATGCTGTTTCAACTATTGGCCATCTTACAACCACACAGGATATTGCAACCGGGGTCGTTTTTCATTCATTGTTTTATGTTCCCATGTCTGCCGGCGCTTATGTAGAGGCCGCATATTAAGGGGGTATTATGACTGTTAAACTTGAAACCAATATCCAAAGATTCAACGGGGTATCATCCGACGATAAACCTGAAAGCCCCCCTGAAGGATCAACCTTTCATGCCATTGATACTGGAGAAAAACAGATTTTCCATGATGGTATGTGGGAGGATGATCTGAGCCTGATTTATGCTTTTAACGCAAATTAAAATATGAGGTGATTTATGTACGGACAAGATGCAGACGGGGTCGGACGGGCTCCATTAATTGACAGTAAACGTCAACTGGTTATGGCCGGGGCTTTTGCCGAAGCCGTAAAAGATGGAAAGTGCTTCTCGGGTGCTAACCAAACCGGAACAGTCTGGACGGTTGGCCTTGCAACGACCAATACTGGCTTGTGTATTGCAAATCCCATTGGATCAGGAAAAATTCTTAGTCTCTTGGCTGCCGGATATTCTGAGGTCGTCGCTCCCACAGGCATTGCAGACGCTTGGATTGCAACAGGATATCATGCCAGCACAGATGTGATCCTTGGCGTTATTGGAGTAGCAAGGAACTTGAAAGTCGGTGCGGCGGTTGGTGTTGGAAAAGTCTATACCGGAGCCACCCTGCCAGTAGCTCCCACCTATACATTCCCTATCATGACCGGCCATACATCGGCGGCATTATCAACGTCAGCAGCTCCCGGGCTTATCAGAATTGACGGACTTGTATCACTTCCACCTGGTGCTTTCGCAATCATCGCAAACTTTACCATTGGTGTTGCAGTCGGTGCAAAGGGTGCTATTCTTTGGCAAGAATTGGACGAATAAAACTATTGGCCGGGTAAAACCGGCCTTAAAAGGTGATCCATGAAATTTGATTCAAAAATAACGCCAAGATTTTTTAAAGCTGTGTTTGGTAAAACATCAACAGATAATTATCATCCTATTATAGCAGATCCATCAACATGTGGTCTTTTGACGTCAGAACATAACGATATCGCAGTTCATGAGGGCCATTATTTTAGATCTGGGCTTAATTATACCCTGGCAAATGGCAATGTCGCTGGATTCGGAATGTCCATCCCTAATGCCGGGAAAGAAATACATATGTCCTGGGAATTTACAGCCACAGCAAATGGTGTTTTTACATTAAAAGAAGATGTTACGAGCTTTGCAGGTGGCGCCACTGTTACCCCATTGAATCATAACAGAGTCAAAGCCAGCACGAACCCATCAATCACAACATGTATAAAAGGTATGACAGGAGTAAGCCCTATCACGCCAACCGGGGGAACAACCATTTTAAATGCCATACTGTCAACTGCAAGAGGATCGTCTATAAATCGAGACACAAGCGCTGAACTTATTTTAAAACCGTCGTCAAATTATTTTTGGCAGTACACAAACGGAACAAGTGCAAATGTGATCCAATTAATATTAACCTGGCATGATCATATTCCATGTGTATCATAGGAGTTTAAATGATAACCGAACTTGTCACATTACCAGCCCAATATCCGGTCTCACTCACAGAGGCAAAAAAGCAATGTGAGATTGACGATGATGATACGGCACATGACACATACGTCAAAAGTCTGATCATGGCCGCAACCGGACGGGCGGAACAGTATTTGCATAGGCGTCTGGTTACCCAAACATGGAAGTATTATATGGACGGTTGGCCTTATGGGTCATCTATCCGGCTTCCTTTCGGGCGCCTTCAATCCGTGACAAGTATAAAATATAAAGATTCTGACGGTGACGAATCGACCTTTTCAAGCGATGATTACATCGTGGATACAAACAGCGAACCCGGGCTCATTGAACTTGGATATGAGGAGTCATGGCCAACAGTAACCCTTTATCCTTCAAACCCGATTAAAATAGAGTTTGTTTGTGGGTATTATATCGGGTCCACATGGATCAAAGAAACGGCATACGCAGAGAATGCCCTTGTCCTGCCAGCCACAGAAAACAGACTTGTTTATAAATGCACAACAGAATTGACAAGCCTTACCACGGCTCCCACATGGCCATTAACCATCGGTGGGACTGTAGCGGATGGAACAGGAGTAACAGAAGGAGTGTGGACATGTGTTGGTCTTGCAGTACCAGAAATAATCAGACATGCCATAAAACTTGATATATCTGATTTCTTTGAGAACCGGGAAACGGAAGTCTATATACCAAATCATTTTACACTTAAAACCTGGGAAGCCTTGTTGTTCCCATGCAAATTATTTGGAGGGATCGTTGAAAATGACTAAAATGGTAGACAATGCTGCCGTACCATCCGGTATTTTTGGGATAATGGTTGGATTCCTTCACGATTGTGGAAATGAAATTTTGATATTATTTTCTATAGTTTTGATTTTATGTCAATTGCTTAGGATGTTTTATAAATTTATGAAATGGATTAGAGGATGAGGGCGGGCAGTTTAAGACACAGAGTATCGATACAAGAAAGTGTGCAGACGCCAGACGGTAGGGGAGGCTTCAGCACAGTATTTAGCGATGTAACCGGTATGGGAAGTGTGCCAGCAGCGATCTGGCCGTTATCATCAAAAGAACAACTTGACGCCATGAAACTTGAATCAGTGATAACAAATAAGATCCGGATCCGATACCGGGCCGGGATAACTTCAGCAAATAGGATTTTATTTGGATCAAGGATTTTTAATATTCGGGGAGCGCCGATTAATTCTGATGAAAAAAATAAGACTTTAGATTTTTTGGTCCAGGAGGATATCTGATGACTTTTGAAATTGAATGGTATGGTGGCCAAGTTTTAAACGCTTCCAAAATCGCCCTTGATACTGCATCTAAAAAGGTCGCTAAAATGGTTATGGAAGATGCAAAAAAGATCCTGAAACAAAAAGCCAAAACCACAACAGATAAAGGCCTATTAAGTCAATTTTATGTTGATGAGAGCTTGTTTAAAAACGGTGGGTATTTGGTTTGGTGTCAGGGGCCTAAAAAATGGTGGGGCAAATATCATGCCAGTTTTTTTGAACTTGGAAATGTTTGGATACATCCGTATGGAAACAAATCACTTCCAAAAATTAATTTACCAGCAAATCCATTTATGAGGCCAGCGGCAAGGAAAAATAAACACAAGGCAACAAAAGTATATCAAGACAGCTTAGATGCTTGGTTAAAGGCAGGGTAATGGATTTATTATTTCAAGCCATATATAACCATTTTTCAGCCACAACCGGAAGCGGTTTTTATAACGATGTGTCAGGCCGGATGTATCCCAATTTTGCCAGCCAGGGTGCCAGCTTCCCATATTGCGTTTATTTTTCCGTAGTTGATGGCAATGACCTTGATTTTTCAGATGAAAGCGAAGATTTTTTATTACAGTTTAACATTTTCAGTCAAAATACTTCAAGCATTGAGGCCGGGAACCTACTTGAAAGCCTTAAAACTATGTTCGATAATTGCAGCTTGACAGTGACGGGATGGAGACATTTACAATTTCAGAGAGGGAACATATACCCTAACGGTGATTATGAACAGAGCCCACCAATACAGGGGTATTCAGTTGAATATAACGTCTTACTTGAAAAGGCTCGGAGCTAATGATAACCCTGAAAAATAAATATAAAGGCCAAATATTAAATATTGTCGGCAAGGGACCGTCTTTGAGATATTTAAAAACTGAGCATTTTATCCCAGGTCCAATAGTAACAATCAATCATGCCATAATAGCAGTAGAGCAATTTAATTTTGATGACGTATATTCAATGCAGAAAGATGGTGGGAACCGGCGTATTTCTTTGAGTCAGCAGGATTTAAACCCGAGTTGTGAGCATTCAGGAGATTGTGGCGATACCTGTGGCGGAATGACAAGGCCAAAAAAAGCAACTCTCCTTGTTCATAGACACGAATCTTTATTTTGTTTTCCTGAATACAAGCCAAGAGTGGTTTTTGATTGGGATCTTTTAGGATTGCCGGGGAACGAAAACTCAATGATTTTTTCAATTCAAATCGGTAAATTATTTGGGTGTACTGGATTTCGGTTTATTTCGTTTGACATGCACACTCATGGAGACAATAGAACTTATATACCCGGAATGATAGAAGATATGCCGAATAATCCCTATCAATCTCAAGTGCCAAAAATAGCACAATATATAAACGGGTTTGATTCAATGTGGGTCACACCGAAAAAGGAGCAAGAATGATGGAGCAAAAAGTATCAATAATTATCCCGGTCATAAGACCAGAAAGCGCAGAAAGGTGTATTGAGGCTATCAGGAAAAATGCAGGGTGTGATAGTTATGAAATAATATCTGCCGTTGATGTTGATGGTATCGGATGCCCGAAAATGGTAGAAATACTTACAAAACAGGCCAAATACGATCTTGTCATGTTTCTTGGAGATGACACCATCCCTGAAAGAGACTTTTTAAAACACGCCATTGACGCCATGGAAAGTTTTCCTGACGGATGGGGCGTGGTTGGATTACATACACTTGACATAAGAATTGAAACCGGTAACCCACTCGCACACTGGATGGCCCATAAAAAGATGCTTGAGCATATCCCTGACGGTAATTTCTTTTCTACCGAATATCATCATTGTTGGTGTGATAATGAATTAAAAGATGTTGCTGATGAATTGGGCCGGTGGGCATATGCTAAAAAATCAAAAATAACGCATATGCATCCTGTCAATAAATTGGCCCGGGATGATGCAGGATATAAAAAAGCGTATGGCAATGGCCATGATACAAATGATTTTAAGATATACTGCCAGCGCAAACGTGCCCGGATGCAGGAAAGATATGGAATCAAGCTCGCAATAGCCGTGCCATTGACGGACGAAACAGTTTACCGACAATTCTTCTTTTCTTTTGTCAAAGTCATAACGGAATATATGAGCAGCCTGGTGAAAAATGGAAAGCCAATATCATTCGATGTTTTAATGCCGGACTTCCCCTGTCAAATTGATGCAGCACGAAATAATTTGGTTCAGAAAGCCCTTCTGTCAGGATGCACACATATTTTAATGATGGACACAGACCAGATCTACCAGACAACCGGAATGATCGAAAAAATGTTGGCTCATGATAATCCTGTTGTCGGGGCTCGTGTCCATCGGCGGTACCCTCCTTTTGATCCGTTATTGCTCAGGGGGGATCCTGGGAAATTATATCAGGTGCCGGACGATGAAATAAAAAACGAGGATGGAAGTTTTAACGAGGATCTTCCAGTGGACTATACCGGGACAGGGTGTATCCTTTATGATATGAAAATTTTTAATGACATGATACCCTTAAAATGGTTCAGGTTTTCCGTGGGTGATCATGGTCAGCCGATAGGAGAAGATATCAATTTTTGCGATGAGCTGAAAAAAGCAAATATCCCTATCATTGTTGACTGCTCGATTGATATAAAACACTTGTCAACCATGGCGATCGATTGGGGAACATATAAATTATTCCAGAAAATAATGAAATAAATATAAACTTGTTAAGCAGGACTGGAGCCCCTAATAACAAAAAGATAGGAGGACAGATATCATGGCACTCGAAAGCAAAATAGGCATAGATTGTAGGGTCACATTGGGGGCAAATATTATCCTGGGGCAAGGCACCTGGGGTATTTCTGGGGGATCATACGCGGAACTGGACGATACTGATTTCGGTGATGACGATACCATAATGTTACGAGGTGTCAGGACAGGCGGAACCGTAACTTTTTCCGGGAAATACAAAAAAGACGATACAACCGGCCAGGATAAAATCAGGGATGCATACTGGCTAAAATCTGACATTACTGATCTTAGGTTCTGGGTTGATGATACCAGTTATTATACGCCTAACAACACAACAGGTGCCGGTGGCGGGTTGCCTGCTGAAACAATGATCAGTCATATCAAAATCATGACAGAGCCTATGCCAAGCACCGACAAGAGTGGCCTTGCAACTATTTCATTTGACGGAAAAATTGAAGGCGCAATGAGATTAATCTAACACATTGGGCGGGCCGGATTGTCCGGGCGGGAGTTGCTCCACTCCCCCCGCCCTTAATTTTAACGGAGCAAACAAAAGGAGCATACAAAATGAGAATTTCAAAAGTTACAGAACGTTGGTTTACGGTCCCAAACGATCCGGACAAATCACGATTGAAAATCAAACATCTTTTGCCAGGGGAAGCCCAAGATATTTTCGACCAAGTTTTCAAACAAAAGGTCGATTATCAAAAAGGTAAAGAGGGAAAAATGGAGCCTAAGTTTTCCCAGGAAAGTGACCCAAAACTTGACCGGAAATTAACATTTACATCTGTTGTTGTTGGCTGGGAAAATATGTTCGATGACAAGGGCCAGAAGATGAAATGCACCCCTGAAAATATCGAAAGGGCGTATAAGGAAATAGACGGTTTTTCAGAGCTTGTCAATGAATTTAAAGCAACCCTTGCAGCTAATATTAAACAGGAGCAGGAAGACCAGAAAAAAAACTTGAAGAGTTCTGTATCCGAGCTGGAGAAGTAGATTGCCATGGATGCAGAGCAGCATATAAAAAATTGTACAACGAGGAGCCACCATGTTCAACATGCTTGCCAGATTTATTTCCCGAAAACAGACTTGTATACGAAGTATTTTGGCGTATGTTTGGATCAATCGAAAATCTGGATGTATTTATAATCATGGACATGGTGGGCATAGGGTCAGATGAACGGCTTTATTGCCTAGATCTAGTGCAGGGAGCAAAGGGCGAGGTCATGAAAGATAAGCAGCTTAAAAAGGGTAAGAAATGAAGCTTGGCGGAATATATATCAGTGTTGGTGCGAAGACCACGAAGCTTGCGCTTGATTTAAAAAAAGCTGAAGGGATGGCTAAAAAAACAGCCGTCTTGATGAATCATGAGCTTGGAAGTATATCCATGGGTGCTGCCACAATAGCCTTTGCAGCACTTGCCGCTGGTACAACAATGGCCACATCTAAAATAGTATCACTCGGTCGTGAATTTGAATCGACCATGAAAACCGTCCAGGCATGGTCAGGTGCCACAGGTAAATCTCTTGAAAATCTCAATAAAATAGCCCGTGAAATGGGGGCTACAACAGAACATACAGCCACGCAGGCCGCTGGAGCATTAAAGTTCTTGGCGGCTGCTGGCTTCAGTGCCGAGCAAAGTATTGCAGCGTTACCTGGGACATTAGACCTTGCCACAGCAGCACAGGTTGATTTGAGTTTGGCAACTGATATAACAACAGACACAATGACAGCTTTCGGAATGAAGGTTGAAGATTTATCTAGAGTTAATGACGCTTTTATTGTTGCGAGTACAGGATCAAATACCACGGTTGAAATGCTTGGCGAGTCAATGCGATATGCCGCACCTATGGCGAAGCTAATGGGTTACAATGTCGAGCAAACAGCAGCCATGTTAGGTGCATTGGCTGGTGGTGGTATAAAGGCGTCAATGGCTGGGGCTGGCTTAAATATGATCATGTTAAAATCCGCACAGTATATTAAGACAGCCGGAATAGAAGGCATGACATTTATTGATTTATTAAAGCTAATGAAAAAGGAGCAATGGGATGCAGCGAAAATTGGTAAAGTTTTTGGAGCGAGACAGGTTAAAACGGCTGATGTTTTAGCAAGCCAAATACCTTTATATGAAAAATTGCATAAGAAAATGCAAGAGAGTGCTGGGATCACTCAAGAACTTGCAGACGTAATGAGAGATTCTCTTGACAATGATATCAAAGTTTTAAACTCAACAATTGAAGAGGAACTTTTAAGAACATTTGATGATTACAATGAATACATGCGTGACATCGTCCAGTCCACAACCGAATGGATCAGGACAAATCCTGAAGCTATAGATCAGTTTGCAGAAATGGCAAGAAATATGTTTGAGGCCGGTGCAGCCATGGCCAAAGTAATTAGCTATGCACCAGCATTTATAAATGCATTTGCAGACATTGCCGGGGCAGCCGGTCTTGCGTCAACCGGTTTGGTAAGCTGGAAAGATGCTATTTTTGGTGGTGTGGGTGTTATGAAATTGTTTGAAACTGAGATTGGCCGTCTTGTTTTACAGGCAAGAAAACTTCAGCAAGAGATTGCCGCCCTTGAACAAACAGATAATTTACTTGGCCCGGATCCTTCCATTGCAAAAAAAGAGGCCGAGCTAAAAAAAATAGCTACTCAAATAAATAAATTAAATGTAATTATTGAAGAAACCAAAGCCTTGACATTTACAATTGATAAAAATACCCCTGGATTTGAAAAATGGAATACAAGTGTTGAAGATGTAAACAAAAATCTAAAAAAGACAAAAGAAGCATTAACGGAAATAGAACAAGAATTGCTCGATGAAAAAATATTAAAGGCTTTAGATAAGTTTTTTGATGAGATTGAAAACCATATGACTGAAGCTGAAAAAATCCATGCAGCAATGGTTGATACATGGGAAGAAGAAGAATTAAGAAAAATTGAAGCCACCATAGCAAATAATGAAAAAATAGCCGAAGAATCAGAACAGGCCCTTAAAGACCTTGAAAAATTAAGACAGGAAGATATTGACGATCAGATAAAAGCATACGAGCATATGTGGGACAACATCCATGATGTTATGTCCGATTTTTGGAACGATGCCCTGGACGGTCAAATGAACTCTTGGGATGATTTCATGGATTATATTCTTGACACTTTCAAGAAAACTTTTTCTGAAATCTTAGCGGCTGCCAGCACAGATATTGTCATGAATGTCGTCATGGGTGTGTCTGGTGGTTCCACAAGCTCTTCTGGTGGCATTACTGGCCAGATATCCGATGCAATTACTAAAAAACTTGGTAGCTCAATCTTTGATAAAATTGGTAGCTATTTTGGTGGGTCTGTCGCTGGGAATGGGATATCGACAGCGAGCATGAGTAGCGGAATAGGGGCCGGTCAACTTGGTGGGGTATCTTCAATGTCGGGTTGGGCGTCAACAGCCATGATGGGATCTGTAGCAGCTTTAGGTGGATTTGTAATATCAAAATTGTTTGAAGCCTTTACGGATAGCACAGACAGCGCGATTGCCTTTTTAGGAGCTGATATCACTTCCCTGGCAGTACCCGGTATACAAACTAGGGACGAACCATCCTTTGAAACTGTTGCCCCGATAGAATCAAGGACAGACAGCGCTTTGTTTGATTATGGTTTTTCAGGAGGTGATTTTAATGACGAACCAGTGCAGGCAGCGTTAATAGAATATTTTGACGCTATTTTTACGGCCTTGGATGAGGTAACAGAATCCAGTATAAACGATGTTTTGAAAGACTTCACAAATTATAGTTTTACCGGGGCACCTGAAGATATCTCTTCTGGAGTTTTTTCTGACATGTTGGGATCGATGCTTGTTGCAATACTGCCGGATGAGGGAACAATCGAAGAGACCGTCTCACAGATGATAGGCGGTGCATATCAAGATTATGATCCTTTCAACAACACATCATCGTTTGGTCGGGATTTTGAAAATCAACAGGCATCCGAGACGATGAAACAGATTTATCAACCCATTTATAAAGACGTAACTCAGACTGTCTCGAAATATGCAGAAACCTTTAACGAGGCTTTTTTTGATGCAATAATGCCCGAAGGCGGGAATGAATGGGATTCCCTTATATCTTTCGCTGAAACTGTCCAATCTACAGATGATTTTATTTCTAAATTTGATACAAGAATGCAAGATTTTGGATTGACAGCCATAGATGCATATAACCAGATTTTATTCGTCACAGGATCCATAACAGAATTAAACGATATTGCAAATAGTTTTGGTTTGGCTCCTATTTCAAAAACAATAGAAGACTTGATGAACGGTTTTGTAACTCTGAACACTGCTCTAATTGCAAATAATGCAACGGTTGATGAACTGGCAGACGCATACACGAATGAGACAAAAATAATGTGGGGTACAGTCGTTGATGCAAGTGGTGAATCTGCCGGGATGATAAACACAATGTCCGATGCAGTTAAAAATATTATATGGTCATCAGATCAATTAAAAATGCAGGATATTGCAAGCCAGGGAGAACAGATTAAGGGTTTCTTTAACGATATTTATGACTCTGCTATACTTGCCGGTGATCCTGGTTTTATTGCGGGTGCGAAGGCTTTGGTAGACGGAGTTGATGTCATTGTCAATACTTTGATGTCAGTCCAGGCTTTAGATATTTATAAGGGACACTTGGAAACAATAGGCGGCATGAAAGCCGGTGTGTATGGCCTTGAAGATGAATTTAAAGCCATGCAAATTGGATCTAAATATGGCGCTCAACTCGGAACAGCTCAAGAGCAGGCGGCTTTTGTCAAATCGGTTTTGGGAATGTCAACGACCGAGTTTATTACAGCAACAGAATATTTTGGGGTATCAGTCAACGAGGCTGCAAGCGATATCGAGACTCTTGCCGGATTTGTCAAAGAAACATCAGACGCTTTTGAGGACATTGAAAGCACGATTGGGGATACAATAAAATCACTTGAAGAACAGTTTGGGATGGGTAATGCAACATCATTATCGAGTTTAATGAAAGATTTTAACAAAGCTGCCGGTGATGCGATGTCGTCAGATTCCCTGATCGCTATGGCCGGGGCAGAAAAACTTCCAGGACTTTCAACACAGATCTTGACAAAAGCGCTGGCAGACGCCCCAACATCATACGAATATCAAAAAGTATACGCTAAAATAATTGGCACCATGGAAAACGTTGAAGGTGAAGCCGGGGATCAGGTAAAAGCCCTCAGCCTTGTGGATATAAATTCAGGGAATCAATTGACCGAGCTTGAAAATATTAATGGCGCTATAGGCCTAACAAATATAGCGATTGATTCTTTACTGACCGATGGGACATTTGTTAAGGCATATACAGATTTTAACACAATTTGGAATAATGGTGCTGTTTTTAATACCCTTAATTCGACTTTGATAAGTTTAACGGGAGTTATTTCGGGCCTTACCGGAACAGCAAACCCTATTACCAATGTCGTGACAAACCCAGTTACAGGGCAAACAGGCCCGGCAAGCGTGAGCGATCCTTCGCAATGGAAAACATGGCAATTAAAAAGCACACCATCCGTATCAGGAGAGTCAGAATCAAGTCTATTGAATAAATACGGGATATCAGGTGCAAGCGCAGCTGACATTTCAAATTCTTTGAATGAATTCAAGGCTATGGATTTCGCAGGACAGGAGGTTTGGGCAGAATATTATGGAACAGATATAGGGTCTATGGGCCAAGATATCAATCAGCTCAAAGCTTATGGTTATGCAGATGGTGGAATTTCAACCGGGCCAGTATCAGGGTATCCAGTAACATTGCATGGCACAGAGGCAGTTATACCCATAGGTGGCAGTGATATTCCGCTGATCATAAAAAATGATTATTCAAAAGGGATCCTTTCAGAAATTAAAATACTCAGGAAAGAATTGAAACATGTCAATTCTGTGAACTCGTTAAAAATAAAAAAGATAAAACAAACCCTTGATAAAGTTACAGCAGGCAATAATTATTTTGCAACGAAAGAGGAAGTATAATGGAAGTTACAGTTCCGAAAATTACAAATCTGCTTGCTTCTAATATCACAGAGGCCAGTTTTGAACATTGGCTGGCGGTATTGCCTTATGCAGCCGGGGCGCGGGTATATATTTTGTATTCTGACTATACAGAGCTTTTGTCATATGGCGATTGTATTTTTGATCAATTTTTTGTCGATGGCGCAGAGTGGACATATGACGGGACAAATTCAGAATATGATTGTTCCGGAGCCCAAGCCGGGGATACAAAAATATATCAGACTACTCAGGATGTTGATAGCGGCGATTTTATTTTAGTTATCTACGAGGTTAAAAATTATATCGCGGGTGAGGTAAAAGCATACGTCCAGGGTGGCCTTGGTACTGCCAGATCAGCAAACGGAACATATCTTGAGGTAGTGACTGCCGGAAGCACAGACAGCAAAATTGGGGTACAAGGAAATGTAACCTTTGACGGATCAATAACCGCATTATCAATTAAGAAAATTGGCGCTTATTATTCCCGGGATGTCTACGAGTCACAAGCAGGGGCGAACACAAATAATTATCCGCCTGATGACGCAGTAAATTGGACAAAAGTATCAGCATCAAACCGCTGGAAAATGTTTGATGATTACATGGCATCTCAGGCTGAAAATCCTGCAAAAATAAGCGTTAAAGTCAAGTCAAATAAATGCAACAAGCTGGCATATTTTTTGGTTGAAGCCAAATCGGTTGAATACATCGTATCAGATGATAGCACAACGGAGACCAGCACAACATCAATCACACCGGCGGCCGCAGCGATAGCAATCACCACACAAACCCATGCAAATTCATGGACGATAGGTGACAAAGTTGAGGTTTACAACACAGCAGATCAAAGAGCCTTTTTTGCCGGAACTTTAACTGCATGGACACAAGCGACAGGGGTAGGAGAGGTCACAGCCACAGTTTTTGATGACCCAGCCGGGAGCGCACCATATGCAACATGGACAATGGTAAAAGTTTACGACCATGAAAGCGGATCCCTGTACCAAGAAGAAGTTTTATCCTGGTCGGATTATTTCTTTTCACCTATTCGGTTTTCAACATCGGGAGCTGGTTCATTCACTTATTCTTACAATACCAGTGTTAGGGTTATTTTTACTGGAAATGCAAACGATACAATTCGGGTAGGGCATTTGGTGGTAGGTCATTCTTCATTTTTAGGCGGGACAAAATACGGGCTTAAGGGGAGCATTTCAGATTTTAGCACCAAAGAAGCAAATACATTTGGCGAATATGCACTTGTTAAACGAGCATATTCTAAAGAATTGCGATATACAATCAATGTCTTTAATACAGCCGTTGATCAGGTGTTTCAGACATTGACTCAATTAAGAGCCACGCCCTGTGTGTGGGATTCTAACAATGATAAAACAAGCTTGAGCATGGCCATTGCCTTCGGTTTTTTTAGCGATTTTGAAGTGATGGTTCCAAGCAATAAATTATCAGAATGTGACTTAGAAATTCAAGGACTTACATAGGAGAAAAATATGGCAGCTTATCAAATCACACAATCGGTTAGCGATCCAGGGACAGCACCTGAGCGAACAGATCCGGACAATTTTGATTCCAGAGCAGATGATTTTTTGGCAGTTTTATCGCTTTGGGGAAAAATCACAACTGGGGAGTTGATTGTTTTGGCAGCTCAAATGAACGCATTATCCACAGCAGTCAACGGGTATTCAACGTCGGCGGCAGCATCATTGGCGTCAGCTTTAGTTGCACAAACAGCCGCTGAAGCAGCACAATCTGCGGCATTACAATCTGCCAATGCAACCATTTGGATTGGAGGTTCAACTTATGCAGCAGGTGCTATTGTTCTTGATCCTGGAAATAGTTATTTTTCTTATACATCCCAGCAGGCCGCAAATACAGGCCATACTCCAAATACAGATAACGGTACATGGTGGGAATTAACAATTGCTGATACTACAAATGCAATAAACAATGCAGATGCAAAAACAACCCCAGTTGATGCTGATTTATTGGCATTGATAGACAGTGAAGCTTCAAACGTACTTAAAAAAATTACATGGGCAAATCTTAAAGCAACTATTTCAGGCGCAGATTATATAGCAAATCAAGTTTTTTCATAAGGAGTAAAAAATGTCAACATTTACAAAAAGAGTTTTATCCGGATCGACAAATGGCAAGGGTATTTTAGTTGCTGCAACCGCTACCGCTGGAACAACAATTCATACAGCAGTCGCAGGAACTTCTGACTTTGATGAAATATGGCTATGGTGTGTTAATTCAAGTGCAGCGGATGTCAAACTAACCCTTGAATATGGAGAGGCAACCGCGCCGGACGGAAACATTGAGTATACGGTTGGTGCCGAAGATGGGTTAAAGATTATTTTGCCCGGAACACTTTTACAAAATAGCCTTGTTTTAAAGGCGTTTGCAGGGTCGGCAAATGTTTTAATCATCCACGGTTTTGTTAATCGCATAGCGGCATAGGTGATATTATGAGTAGACAATTTTTTAGAAATAGAATGGTTACTGGTGATTTGCCACAGATGTTTGATACGAGTTTGACAAATGATATTGGTGTCGCAGGGGGTATCGGGTTCGGGGTAGGCATCTGTCCACCAAGTTTATTGCCGTCTGGTATGGCTGATATGGCAGGTTCAGAAACAATAGGCGATGATAATTATGGTAATTATCAATTTGCAGACGGTTCAATCGTATGCTGGGTTCCGATTCATTGGACAAAGATTGGGACAGGGTCTAATGGCCTTGCGGTTAACATTATCAGCATAGTTAAGTATTCCACGTATGCAAATGAAACCGCCGCCAACGCAGCAGGGTATTTTCTGCCAAGATGTTTCATTGATGGTGGATCGGTTCAACCCGGATATTTTGTGGATAAATATGAGTGCAGCAAAAATGCCTGGGGAACGGGGTATATCGGCAGCTCAATTAAAGATGGCCTGCCTATTTCCACAGCGTCAGCCCATAACCAAATTGCAGATCTAACAGCTTGCGGTACAAATGCCAATTTTGAAGCGATAGACGCAGCTCATGCTCGTGACGGCGTAAATGGCGCTGTTAATGCTAGTTCAAATTGGTTTTGTGCGTCACGATTTATTTATGCTGATCTTGCAATGCTGTCAATGGCTCATGGCCAGGCTGCTGCTGCAACAACTTATTGTGCATGGTACGATGCGGGTGGAACAACTAATTATCCAAAGGGATGTAATGATGATGCTCTGGGTGATGTGGATGACGGCACGATTAGTTACACGACTGATGGGTATCTTAATTGCGGGAAAACTGGTTCAAATACAGATTTGGCTAAAACAACTCATAACGGACAAAATTGCGGAGTCGCGGATCTTAACGGGAACATGTATGAAATTTCAATTGGTGTGACATCCAATGGTTCTAATTATTTTGTCGCAAATGAGTCCACGGCCATGAAGGATTTTACCAGTGGTGATTCTGACGCCACAGACCATTGGGGAGCCACCGGTATTGCCGCCTTGATGACATCCTTTAACATTGCTTATATGCAAGCGGGTGCCTGGGCTTACCTGGGATCTGGAGCAAATCAAGTTTTGTCAGAAGCGTTGATTGGAAATGACGCTGTGCTTACGTCTTTGGGAATACCAAAGGATTCAAATGGATATGATGCCACGGGCACCAATCAATTTGGGCTGGATGGAATGTATCAGGCTCAAGTGACGAATGAGCTCTGCGTGCTCTCCGGCGGGACTTGGAACTCTGGTTCGAAGGCCGGGGTTTGGATTTCGTATTGGATCAGCTCTCGGTCGTCTTCGAGCTACATTTATGGTTTTCGGGTCGCCTGTTACCCTGTATAGGGGCGCGATAGCGACCCGATCATAAGGAGTTAAATATATGTCTGAACCTGCCCTTAACAGAAAGTTTATGGAAATGATGAAATTATTAAATGTATATCTAAACCATTTTCCTGCACAGGAAAAATATGCACTATCAAACCAGATCAGGAAAACAGCATATGAATTATATGATTTTATCACAGAAGGGCAGAAAAGATACTACAAGAAAACAACCTTAACAAATTTAGATATCAATCATGAAAAATTAAGAATGCAAATTTACTTGGCATATGAACTTGGATATTTCAATTTTAAAGACGGCAGGAAATCTAAAAAGAATGTTGAAAATAAAAGATTTTCAGCCATTTCCAGGCGAGTGGATGAGTTAGGAAAAATGATTGGTGGATGGATAAAAAAGATTAAAGAGCAAAATCAATGGAAATAAAGGGAATGCCATTAACATGCGTGATATCCGGCGGGAATTGGAACAATAGTTCGAAAGCCGGAGTTTGGAATTCGAATTGGAACAACAATCGGTCGAATTCGAACAACAATAATGGTTTTCAGGTCGACTATAATACCTCAAACCCAGAACTTTGGGACAGTGGAATTACAGGGATGGCGTTTCCTGCATCATGCAAAATCAACAAGACATGCGTTTTTGGTAGGCTTTTATGGTTCGAAGATCAAGCATGTCTAAATCGGGGGTATAATTTGAAACGGGTCGGGAATTTGTTTGAAATCGTATTCAGTAGAGAAAATCTTTACCAGGCGTACATTGATGCCCGAAGAGGTAAGCGGAAAAAACAGGCGTGTTTTAATTTTGAAACATCACTTGGCAGTAACCTGGAATCTTTGTATATAAAAATCCACAGTGGGGATTACCGGCCAAGACCCTATAAGAAATTTACAGTGTACGAACCAAAAGAGCGCATAATTTATGCACCGGCGTTTCGGGACACAGTGGTACAGCATGCTATTTACCGGGTGGTTTATCCCATTTTTGATAATACTTTTATTGATCAATCTTTTGCATGCAGAAAAGGCAAGGGAACACACAAATGCAGTAAACAAACACAAAAGTATATGCGCTCTTGCGGAGATGATGAATACACATTGAAGCTCGATATCAAAAAGTTTTTTTACTCAATTGACAGGTCAATTCTCAAAAAGCTGGTTGAAAGAAAAATAAAAGACACGCATTTAGTTAATATCATGATGGCGTTTGCGGAGATGGACGCGCCGGTAGGTATCCCTATCGGTAATTTGTTAAGTCAGACTTACGCCTTGATTTTTATGAATCCGGTGGATCACTTCGTGAAACGTGTCCTGAAAATAAAAAAGTATGTCAGATATGTAGATGATTTTATTTTGATTGGCATCACTCGGGGTCAGTGTCTTGAATATCGGGAAAGGATTATTGATTTTATTGACAAAGAGTTGAGCCTGAAATTATCAAAATCAACAATCCAGAAAGTCAAGAAGGGCTTGAATTTCGTTGGGTACCGAACATGGAAATCAAAGACGTTTATCCGGAAATATAGTTTGTATAAATTTAGAAAAATGGTGAAGCAAAACAACCAGGCTGCCACAGTCTCAATTCTTGGGCATGCTAAAGGTACTAACTCACTTTTTTATATGTTCAAAATCTTAGAGGAGATTAAAAATGATATTAAAATACCAAAAAGTTTTCAAAAAATACGACGACAGGCACTCTACTACTATTACGCTGGTAGAACCAAATTACAAAGAGGATGATCCAAGGGTCACTGAGCTGTGCACCATAGGCAAGGATACTTTTGTTCATATCCCGGATGATCTTGTCTTGCCGGAACAGCCGTTCAATCTGGATGTGACAATGGAGGCCGTCACACTTACCGATGAACTTCGTACAGAAATCAAAGCAGTATCACCCCATGTTAGATTGATCAATGCAAGGGTAGTGGAGAAAATCCGGGCTAAATATTCTGAAAATGATGAGTTCAAAATGTTGCGCGTTAAAGCAGACGGCGAACAGATTCAAAGTAAAGAATATTCTAAGCATGTTGAGAGCTGTACTGCCTGGGGGTTGACTGAAAAAGGTAAAATGGGGTTGTAATGAATTTAAAAGAATTCTTCACGGCCTTTGGCTACTACGGCTCAAACCCAGTTCAGCAGGCAAATTTAAATGCCAAGCTGTACGGTGATTTTGTCGGCTGGGGTCAAAACAGCAAGAGCGCAAACCAACTCCAGGTTATGATTGACCGAGTGTGCAAATATGACACTATCCACCCGGACGATCTAATAGCTCTGTTGAACCGATGTGGATTCAACACTTGGGAACAACTTGAAGAATGGCTTATCGTTTCAGATGGCCTATTATTTAATCCACAAGGATACATTGATATTATTGATCCACCTGTGCCGGATCTTGGGACGTTACAGCAGATATCTGTTTATGATTTGCGGTATATCATCCGGTCGATTACTGGTATCCATCCTTTCGACCTTGTAGAGGAAGATATGGTTTATCAGCTTATCCCAAAAGACCGGATGCAAGATATTATAGATGCTTGCCCGGCTGACAGACAGGCTTTTGTAGACGAATCAAGAGATTGTGACGATTATGTGAGGATGTTGCGTGGTTGGTTGTCACGTTGGGGATACGGAAACCTGGCAATCCATAGTCTTACGGTAATGCTCAGGTATAAAGGGGTTGATACATATCGGCACAAAATGGCCGGAATATCGAACGACGCTAACGAATTTTGGTTCTTTGATCCACAGGGTGCTTGGCTGTTGTGGAAATTCGGAGAGTACCCAAAAATTGCTAATTGTGATGAAATTAAAATTGAAAAAATATTAATTTAAACAAAGTATTAATTTAGACAAATTGAATATATGAGGTTCTAAATGAACTTTGAAAAACGCAAGAACAATTAATTTCGCATAAAGGGGAAAAACATGGAATTTTTAACTGATCCAAAAACATTGGCAATCGGGAGCATTTTGGTTTTAGCGGCAAGTGAAATTATCGGTATGAATCCTAAATGGCAGTCAAACGGTGTTGTGCAAGTGGTTATGGCCGGACTGAAAAGGATATTTAGAATAAAATAAAATAATTTTATTATTATCAAAATCCCATGGCGATTATATTTATTGTCATGGGATTTTTTTATTTAAAGACAAAATGTAAAATAATCCTTGACAACATGTCTTTTTGTTTATATCTTGAAATAAACAATAAAAAAGGAGGGTTAAATTGGCTAAATCAGAACGGTTGGAGAAAGAGCTTGATAGAATAAATTTATTGAGCATTATGGAAAAGCTTGAAAAACGCGGGTTTAAAGAGCAAAGCGTCAAAAAGGCTTTCATGAGAGGATCAATATCAAAGGAGCTTGCACCGGTGCTGGAAGAATACACCTCTGTATCAGCTCTTTTTTGGATGCTCCCAGACATTTACAAGACAAATGGTGAAAGGAGATGAACTCAACTAAAAAATCGGTTTATGTTTATGGAGAAAAAATGAAAAACCTATTCTGGAAAAAATACACGTCAATCGAGCAGCATATCAATGACATTGACGTTGAGGAACCCTTGAGCCCTGCCATGTGTCTGTTATGTGTGGTTGGTATTTTGATGGTGGGAGTGTTGGGTTTTATTTTGATTGTGGTTGGATTATCATTTTAAAAGGAGCAGCAAAATGGACCCTGAAAAATTAGAAGAATTAAAAGCCATCATTGAAGGTGAAGCTTACAACCAATATGATGACCAGATGAAAGCTAAGGAAAATATTGATATCCTTGCCAAGGCTGCAAAGGGAGTCTTTCTTATTGAGCCAGGGATCTTCAAAAAACTGGTAAAATTTCATTACGAAAAATCAATGGAAAATGAACGGCGCAAATTCAGCGAGGTTGATGACCTTTATATTGAGATTTTTGGGGAGCCTGAACCGGAGCTGGATCTTTTCAGCGAGGAAGAAATCAAAGAAGATTCTGACCCGATCAATAACACCATTGACAAGGATGAAGTTTTGGACAAAATCAAATATGGAGCTAAAAGGAATAAAAACCAATGACAAAAACAACAGAGTTAGAAACCGCCATGGTCCGTATACAAGACCTTGAACAAAAAAATGTTGTAGCCATAGGCACGGATGAAGCCTTCGCACTGATCGACAAAGACGGCCAAATTAAAGCCTTTAAAACAATGCTTACCCTGTCTATCAAGGACGGAACCCTTGTCGAAATTGGAAAGAGTTTTGGGAACTATAAAGCACCTGTAGCCATATCTGCACAAGGTTTTGAAATTTGGGCTGAAAAGACCGGGGCCAGCGTGATTTTCCCTAAAGATGTATTGGTGGGCGATACCCTAAAACCAAACCCATACATGGAGCGGGATCCTAAAAATAACCGTGTCCTTGCTGTTCATGCCCGGGCGGTAGCTTTTAAATACTCTCCCATGGGATTGCCCCAGGTGTGCGATTGGTCAACCATATTTGATGTCCCTTCATATCGCATGATTGATCTGCTTGCCAAAGCCAAAAAGAAACCGCAGGCCTTTAAATTGCTGCCAAATGAAATGGCACCGGCTGCCGACAATAATGAGACATGGGCAAAATATCCTTTTGATGAAGCCACAAGCCTATGGTTGAACACTTCCCACAACGAGGTTTTAGACTGGTTCAAATCAATCATAAACCGTGAAAAAAAGGCCATGGACTTCGCACAGACCTTTGCACGTCGTAATGCCCTAAAACATCTTTCAGGGCTACAGAAACCGCCAGAGGGTTTGCATCAATGGTCTTTCCCTGTTTTATCATGGCGACCTACCGGCAATAATATTGTCAAATGGGATGCCAGCCAATATGAGCAGCTTCAGGGCCGGGTGTCAAGCATGATTGAAGGGGACCACAACGAATTCGATGCAGGCAAAACAAAGCAGCTTGAAGTCAAAAAAGGCGTTGAGACTATTTCGCATGAGCTTGACACGAATGAGATTGAAGATGATTTGAATCCGGATGACCCGGCCGAGAAGGAAAGCCAGCCAGCGCCAAAAAAGCCAGCTAAAAAAGAGCCTGAACCAGTCAAGGAACCAGAGCCAGCCAAAGTCCAGACGACAGAAAGAGAACTCACAGACGCTCAAAAACAGGTCATTGCGGCGGCTGGTAAATTCCAGGCAGAAGCAACCCAGGCCAAGACAGAGCTTGATTTTACTGTTGATTGGGATGAATTTACGGACTCAATGGCCAAACGGTTTTTTAAACGGTTGAATGAGATTTTGGATGGTGAGGAATAAATAATAATCGGCTCCGGGTTTAAAAAACCTTGTGTCCATGGATGCGCGCTTAAATGGATCGCACAAAAGACCCGGCCCAAAAAAGGAGCGAAAATGATAACAAAAATTTCAACCAAAGGATTCAAAGGCTTTGATATTAACGAGCCTGTCCACCCAAAAACAATATACGTCGGCAAAAACAAATCAGGCAAATCGTCACGGTCCCATGCAATTGCCCTGACCCTACTCGGATATATCCCATTTGCTGCCAAAACCAATAAAAAACCGGCTGATATTCTCAATGATTTTGGAGTGGGCGATTCACTGACAACAGCCATTGTTTGCAACGGAGTGGAATTTGAGCGTCATTATTCCCGCAGCAAAAAAGGTGTGGTATCCCAAAAGATGCGGGTCGACAAAAAGAAAGTAAGCGCCACAGATTATGCCGTTATGCTTTCCAATGCCGGGGCGCCAAGGATAGTTGATGTTCCTGATTTTATTTTAATGAGCGATCAGAAAAAAATTGACATGCTGTTTGAGCTTTTCCCGCCTGATGCCAATCTGAAAACCCTTGAAAGCAAGATTGACAAAGCAAAGCAAAAAGTCAATGAGATGCAGGCCCAGGAAAGAACGTCAACCTCTGCAATCCAGCAATTGACTGCCAGGAAATCAGAGATTGAAGTGCCTGCCGGATCCTTACCCGAGATCAAGGCCGATATTGAAACCACGACACAGGCTGTTCTTGATGCCAGGGAAAGCCTTAAAAAAATTGAGATTGATGAGGCAAAGGAAAAGGCCAAGGCTGAACAAAAGACGGATTCCCAGGCGACGTTTGATGCGATTATGGCTAAGAATACTAAAGAGTGGGTGCCTGAGCCTGAAACCCCAAGACATACCCATGAAGAGGCTGAAAATATTGTTAATTTTGTTAGAAATGATATGGCGCCAGGTCGGGTTGTCGATGCAGAGTTTGATAAGGCCGCATTTGAAAATTTTAAGAAAGCTGAAATCGTCAATCCGTCGATATCAATCCAAGCCATTATTGATACCATGATTGATGCAGGGTGCGAAACATGCGCCAGTTTATTGGTTGCGAAAATGGAGCTTAAAAAGTTTAAAGGCGGTGTTAAATGAAAAAAGCAAAACAGAAAATATCATGGCAAAAACATCCTGGGACGAACACAGAGCATTTTTTTATTGATAAAACACCTGGGGCGCTAAGTGTGTGCAAGCGAGCCAGCGCCACAACAGGGCCTTTTCATTCCGTATCTGTTGACTCGTTTATCTGTTCTATTTGCCGAGCGAAAATTGAAAAGGAGCAAGCTGATGAATAAACAAATCCTAACAGACCAAATAGCCGGGTTGATATCAAAAGGCCAAAACCTACGCGCCCAAGAAGCCGTATTCCTGAAATTACAAGGAATTAATGAAACCATAGAAAAAACAAAACAGGAAAGAGGCTTGACACAAAGCGCTCTTTTAGTTGCCAAGATGGACAGAAAAGAATTGATCGCCAAGAAAAATGAGGCTGTGTCTGCATCATTCAGCAAGATCATTGATAAAATGGGTGAGGTCCTGCCAAGTGGTCGGGCTGCTATCAATCTTGATGATGGTTTGTTTATTGGGTGGGAGGTTGAGGAGGACGGGATTTACACGCCTTATAATGGGCTTTCAGGTGGCGAAAAACAGATATTTGATACCGCTTTGGCTCATGTATTGGATTCGAATATCATTATCGTTGAGGGCGCTGAATTGGATAACGATCATCTTTTGGCCGCAATGGAGGATTTGAACGATATTGATAAGCAAGTATTAATGGCGACCTGCCACCCAGTAGCGACTGTGCCGGATAGTTTCAAGGTTATTAAGGTTTAAAGGAGGGATTATGTCATTTGTATTATACCGAAAAGAGATACGCTGCCCAAATTGTGAATATGAAGGGCCAGCGCAAATAAAAGGGGTTGGGTGTGGATTTGCCATCATGTTTATTTTCATGCTCCTGCTTTCATTTTTGATTTGGCCTCTATTCATTGTGGTCGGCATCATGCTTTTATACATGGTCATTAAACCAGCAGATCAGATTTGCCCGGAGTGTAAATATCCTAATCCTATACCGATCTAAAAAATAACTTGACAGGCCATTGAGAAGGGAATAAATTATCAATATGCGAAGTTCGAAGATTAAATATGATTTTACTTTTGAGTTGTCCCAAGCTGCGAAGCCGGAGCCTTTCTTTGACAGGTGCATAGACTCAATTATATTAAAGCCCGTAGACAATCCCAAGTTTACGGGCTTTTTTTATTCCTTTCTTGTGTTGCCCTTGATGCGGGGTTTTTTGGTACTGTTAAGCTCGGTAGCCAGAATAAACAGGCAAAATGTCATTCCCTTTTTATGTGGCCTCAGTTTTCAAGGCAAAAACTGGTCAGCTTTCGGTTGGACTGGAAACGGTTCAAACAGGATTGATTATCCTTCCATAAAATAATCGGATGCGGTTTTCACACTCCCGGTAATTGTGTACCTGACAAGAACACAGAAAGACTAAGCTTTAAGGATTGTTTAATATGGATGACAACGGCATCAAAAGACAGGTATATTTAAAATGAAGGCTTTATTATGAGCTTAAACCAACTATATAGGCATTATGATAAAGAAGATAATTTGCTTTATGTCGGGATATCTTTACATCAAATAAGCAGATTAGCACAGCATAAAATAAGTTCTATTTGGTACCGTTCAATTGTAAAAATAATATTAGAAACTTATCCAGATAGGCGATCTGTTTTAGATGCAGAGAAAATTGCGATAATTAATGAAGGGCCTATATTTAATAAACAGCACCAAACAAAACAATGTCCAGAAGCAATCTTATATAAAAAAAATTTGTATAGGATATATAAATATAGGCAGGAATATCTTAGACTTAGGGAATTAGAGAAAAATACAAATGGAATTATTCTAAGGAGCAAAAAATGAAACTATCCCAAGAACAACAAAAAGTCGTAGAATCAAAATCAAGAAAACTATTGTGCATCGCGCCCAGCGGAGCCGGAAAAACAAGAACAATGATTTCCAGAATCCAGCACTTAATTGAAAATTGCCAGGTGAGCCCATACGATATAGCTGTATGCACTTTTACAAGAAAGGCAGCAGGTGAGATCAAAGACCGGCTTATGAAGGAAATTGGAACCCCAGCGACCAGGATTACAGCCGGGACGATGCACGGAATCGCCTTGAAATATCTTCAGACATACGGCGAACTTGTGGGCCTGAAACCTGGTAAAATTACGGTGTATTCAAATTGGGAGGAAAATTATCTTTTAAAGGACGTTGCGATGGAATTGGGATACCACGATGGGCGAAAGTGGAAAAACGTCAAAAAGGGGGAGGTTGATGCTGCTTTTAAGGTATACTATACGAACGGCGAACACGTTTTAGGCGCATGGAATAAAGAAAAGGCCAAATCAAGCGAGATTATGAACGCATTTTTTGCCAGCTGCCATGAAAACAATGCCCTGACATATGGCATGATTCTCACCAAGTTTTTGAAGCTCATTCCAAAAATTAGCAAGTTTTTGACCCTACAGCATATCATGTGCGATGAGGTACAAGACAACAATCCGCTGCAATGGCAGATCCTGAATGATCTTTGCCAGGCCTGCAATGCCGCACAATTTGCAATAGGTGATTTCCGACAATGTATTTTTTCATTTCAGGGATCGGACCCTGAATACCTGATCAGGAACCAACACCTTTTTGATGTGTATAATTTGACGGATAATTATCGCTCAAGTGCAAATATCGTTGATGCTGCTAATCAGCTTATAGAGCATTGTGGGGTTAGTATTGGGGAGCCTATGAATGCGATTCAGGGCGATAATTTTCACCCGGTTGCTTATCATCCTGATTTTGATTCAAAAATGATAGCTGACAATATTGCGTATTATCGAGAAGAATTTACAGAAAAAATGGCAGTTTTGGCCCGAAATCATTGGATGTTAGAAAAACTTTCCAGCCTGCTTACAGAGGCCGGGATCAAACACGAATATATAGGCAAAAAATCAAAGCTGGTCCGGTCTGAAGAATTCAGGATATTCCATTCATTTTTAAAATTGATTGTGAATGAATTTGATAATTTTTCCTTTGTACTTATCAGGCAATATCTCGAACTTTCAGCACAAGATTACGCCGATATAAGATGGGATTCAACTGTAGAATATCAGAGTCACTTTTCAGCATGGAAAGCCACGCCGGACAAGGATAGCTACACTTGGCAGAAATGGTTCAAAGTTGCTGAAAGAACGGACATGGCCAGCGCAATTGATTTGATGAAGGATATTGATTTTGGATTTGAGACAGAGGCTATATTTGAGTTTGTTTATGCATGGATTTTGGATCATTATGACGGGACTATTGACGGGTATTTAAACTGGCTGGCAACTTTTGATGTGAGCGATGAGATTAAGGAGGATGTTGAGGGGTTGCAGTTATGTACCATGCATTCTGCAAAGGGCCTTGAATGGCCGACAGTTATTGTAATTGGCTTGAATGAAAGCATTTTTCCATCTAAACAATCTATATCAAAAAATGACCTGGAGGAGGAGCGGCGCTTAGCATACACAGCATTTACCCGGGCAGAAAACCAGCTTATTTTGACCAGTAGACCGATTGAAAAAGATAGTGACGGACAGATTAAAAACCCGGTATCAAGATTTATAAAAGAAAGCTTGTCTTGACAACTTTCTTAAAATATGTAATTCTGCTTGTGTGGATAGGGGGATACCCTGAATCCTTTAAAATATAGTTCGTAATAATTGGAGGCAAAAAATGAGAGGCGGAAAAAGGAAGGGCTCAGGGCGTAAAAAATCACCTGATAGCAAAATACAATATTCAACAAGGCTCAGGCCAGACCTGATTGAATGGCTCAAATCAAGAAATGCAGCAAGAGAGATTGAAGCTGCCCTGGATGACCGGATTAAATCTTTTTTAAATTAATTTCATTTTTCTTTGAAAAAAGACTTGACAGGTATCTAAAAGGTGTGTATAGTACAGACATGATGAAAACAAACACACATAACGAGGAGTCAAACATGAAAAATGTAACAACGGCCGCCGACAAAGCAAATAAAATTTTCGCAGCAACAAATTTTCTGAATAAATGGGCGGCAAAAAGAGACGAAGAATTTGTCGCAAAACATACTGCAAAAATAGAAGAAATAAAAAAAGACAAAGAGGGCCTCTTTATCGTTTGTGGAAAAACTTATCAGCACAAAGAAGCTATCAAAAAAGCTGGGTTCACCTTTTGCGCTGGTTCGTGGTACTCGGAAAAAAGCAAAGACCTTGATATTGATGGATTAATGGTAATAGAGGGATAACCACAACCGGGGCTGAAAGGCCCCACAAAGGGAAAAATAACATGGAAAAGAAATGCAAAAACTGTAAGAATATGGATATCTGCAAGATGTATCTGGACCTGGTCGAAATGGCCATCATGCTCAACACGAACATGCGGAAAAATGATCTTGATGAAAATGGCTTTACGGTCATGGCAAACACCATGGCCCATGACCGGATTAAATCTTTTTTAAATTAATTTCATTTTTCTTTGAAAAAAGACTTGACAGGTATCTAAAAGGTGTGTATAGTACAGACATGATGAAAACAAACACACATAACGAGGAGTCAAACATG
>Ga0222628_1000140_pt1 | contig 36179 bp, 45 predicted proteins | sample AntAcemetageno95_FD_179860 | JGI IMG/M metagenome (GOLD analysis project Ga0222628, IMG submission 179860) | Saline water microbial communities from Ace Lake, Antarctica - #95 | ecosystem: Environmental > Aquatic > Non-marine Saline and Alkaline > Saline | place: Antarctica: Ace Lake | collected...
TGGCAGCAAATACTCCTGTAATTCCCGTACTATCACCAAAGTCGTTATATAATAAATCAACCCATGTATTAATAGGCTGTTCTAATAAAAGTGAATCATCATCTAATAATATAATATATTCACCCCCAGCTTTTTCAACCCCAGCATTTGCCGGAACAACATGACCAGAGGCCTCTTCAATATTTACTATTGTAATTTTTCTTTTTAATGTTTGTAGATATTCATAAGTGCCATCATCACAACCATTTGGAACTACTATTACTTCTTTATCTAAAAGCTCTGTAAAATTAAATACACCCTTCAAACAACTCTTAAGAGTTTCTAACCTATTGCAAGTAGGAATAACTATACTAAATTTCGGCACTCTTTCTAATACTGTTAACCCATTAGATTCAAAAATAATTTCTTTGGTAATCCAATGTGGGTTCTGTTCTTGAAACTCTTTTATGGCTAACTTTAAACCTTGTTTAGATCCTTCTGGTAATACTTCATCAGAACCATCTACTTCTCCATTGAAAGTTGTGTTATGCATTAAAATATATTTTCTTGCCTTATTTCCATGTAATCTTAACTCTTCTGATAATTGAGCATAAGTATGCAAAGTATCAATAAATAATAGATCTGTTTCTTCTATCTCAGTTTTCAACACATCAGTTTCTATAAAAGTAAAATCTATACCTTCTTTTTTTGCCAGATCTAATGCTTCATTTATATTAGGAGATGTGTAGATATCATAAGATACCATTTTCTTAGGGTGTGAATTTAAAAATGCATATGTAGAAAACATTCCCCTAACTCCCATTTCTGTAATATGTTCACACTCATCACTATATTGTTTTATTACTGAAAATAATTTATTAATATCACATTCATGTTTTAAACATATGTTATAAATTTCATTTAATTTATTTTGTTTAGGTTCTTTTTTTAAACCATATCTATCGGCAAGTATTTGTTTATTTCGATTAATAGCATTATTCTTAATATCAGTATCATATCCAAATGTTCCATTACCTTTATGATAGATAGGAAAACTACTATCAGAAACACCTTCACCAAACCCTAATGCTTTATTAACTGGAACTTGGACTAATTCATAACCGGCCATTTCTGCTTTAATAGAATAGTCACCATCTTCCCCCATACCGGGATTGAAGATCTCATCTAGGTATCCTATTTCATCTATTAAAGATCTTTTAAACATTGCACACCAGAAAGCTATGGCAGTTTTAGCTACCCCACCACAATCCCAAATAAATTTCAATGGACCAGTAATCCCAGTTTTATCATCATCTAAAAATGGTTTTTCTAATAGATCTAACCAATTGGAACCGAGTATTGCTGTATCATCATTAAGTAAAATAATATACTCTCCAGAGGCTAATTTCATTCCCTCATTACAGGCCTTGGTATAACCAATTGGTTCATCAAACCACACATGATCCATATCTTTGATATATTCTTTAGTGCCATCTTTACAACCATTTGCCACAATAATTATTTCTGTTTCTGCCATATTAGAATATTTTAAGATACTCTCAATACAAGGCCTTAAATAACTTTCACACTGATTATACGTTGGAACAATGATAGAAAATTTCACTAAATAGTTCTCCTTTTAACTTACTCTACGGGTTATATCTCTTTCAAATGTAATGCCACCACCAGTAATTGTTTGAACTGTGCCATCTGCTTTTGTAAATTGAAAATCATAATAATAAAATCCTGCCAAAGTACTTGTAAGTGTATGAGAAACAGTAACTAAAACTACTCCAGTAGTTGGATCAGTTGGTTCAACATCTACAGCAATTCTAGCCTTAATATCAGAATCATCTTTATTCTTTTTAACTGTAAAGAATATTTTCCATCCAGTAATATCTATTGCTGCACCTTCTTCATCAGCAAATGTTAACTGAGTAGAAAAATCATCTCCTCGATAAACTACCATATTGTTTTCTTGCATTCTTATTTGTGGCATTAACTTACTCCTATATTATAGTTTCTTGTTTTAACAAATGCCTTCATCTCAGCAACTCTACAACCTACTTGTTGCCGTCTATTTCCTTCATAACTCGTACAAAATGCATGTCCAACAGCCCTCATTCCAGTAACATTAGACCAACCAGTAGCTAATTCAGTAACCACATCAGTATAATAAGCAAATTCAGTTGTTGTAGAATCATTACCTGGGGCGTATCCTAAATTCCCAGAACTATACACTAATGTCCAAATTCCTGACATCTTTAGATACACATAACCATATCTCCACCCACTTTTATAGTTTCCACAAGGTTGTGCTTTAGTGCCAATCTTAGCATAGATACTATCAATCTTTCTGGCCACATCCCAAGTATAATCTACTTGAGTTAAAACTTGACAATGGTTATCACCACCTTGGTCTACATACCTACCATAATATGTATCTACATCCCCATCTTTTGTTTCAGGACCTGTTCCATAATTTGTAGTAACTACAGAACCCCCACTTTCTACAGTAGTTATTGTATAAACAGGAGTTATAGCATTAAATTGAATTAAATCTCTCATAAGGTTATTTCCATTTCTATCAATACTACCAACTTACTTCCCGGTACAGTAGAACCAATTTGGTCAATATCAAAGGTTAAATAATCTCCTGATGTTACTGCTGTTGTGGTAAATACTGCTGTAGTATCTGTATAGGCACCGGCTACGATCTCTAATCTTTGTCCGGCCGTCCATATAGATGATCCATTCTTATTAACATCTATTATAAGATTTGCACCAGTAGGCGCAGTTACTACCGAAGCAGATGCATAAACTATTGTACCTGTATGTCTTAAATATATTCTACCTGTTAATGCTGTATCAAGATAAGCTTCATCTGCAACTGCAAAATATATTTGTTTTTTCTTTAGGGGATCTAATCCTAGGCTAGTTCTAGCCGCACTTGCTGTTATAGCATTTGTTCCACCTCTTGCAATTGGAAGTGGCAATGTTACACCACCAGATCCAGAAAATTGCCTAACATCTTTAATATTTGTGGATGTGATAGTTGTTGCACCTGTAGCAATTGTTACTTCCGCCAATGTTATCAACCCATTGTAATCTGGTGCTGTTGGTGATGCAGCAGCCACACCGGCAGTAACAATTAAAGCCCCGGCTGTATTTACTTGAAGTAAAACAATCCAAGAATTAGCTACTGGAGCTGAAAATAATGGGCTAAGTTGATCTGCTATATCATAGTTAGCTGAACCATATGATACTCTCCCTTTTCTAACTCTTAAATATAAAGATGCTGTTTCTGTTGGTTCTGCTTTCAAAAACAAATCCATAACATTTGGAGTAGTTCTTAAAGTATAATCAAATCCAGTTAAAGTTGCCCCAGAATAATTACACAGGCCAATAACTACATCAGTTGATAAAATACCAACTAAAGTTGTTGCAACAAAATCAACATAATCTGCTGCTGCAACACCTGTATATGTCCAACGTAATACTACATATTTATTAGTGGAAGTAACAGCAATAGGGGTAACAACTGCCCCTGTTTTACATCTAATTTGATAAGTGCCATCACCTATTTCACAATCAAAAGTTGATAAAGAAATAGAGGTATCACTTATTCTAGTTAGATATCCACCACTATAGATACCTACTTTCCTAGTTCCTAATCCTATACCATTAGCAACCACTGAATCAACTGGATCAAAAAATTTTACATATATACTTTGGGTTCCCACATCTGCTGGCATTTTAATTCCTCCTTATAATTTTATCTATATACAGTTACTACTACCCGTAAAGTTAATGCAGCCGCCAAGTCAATATCTGGAAATGTTGATGCAACTTCCAGAGTTGTTCCATCTGTTAAAAATAAACCGAGTTCTGATATTCCTTGTTGTGTAGATCCTGTAACTTCAAACTCATATTCTGTTTTATTAGAAGAAATAGTTGTTGTAGTTATACTACCACTCAACACAGGAGTTGCTAGTGCAAAACCACTTGTATCTGGTGAAACTCCTTTATTACCTGTTCCCAACGACCATTTATCAATTGAATCTAAAAATGTGTCTCTTGAATAATCAAAAAATTCACCATCATCAAAATTTAAACCATCATCAAAATAATTTTTAGTGAATGCCCAAGAACCAATAGTGCAAGTTAATATTTCTCCATCCATTTCATACGCCGTACCTGTTTCATAACAAGTAGCAGGTAATAACAAATAATAATGAGGAACAGTATTCACAGGTCTAACTAGTTCAACATATTCGGCAAGATCAGTATGTGTGGCCACTTCAAATAAATGTTTATCTGGATCTACACCATATACAGTATCTAAAACTATCTCAAACCCAAAATGTGGTGATTTGTAATAATCTACACCTAATCCACCTGGATTATCTGTCTCACTATCTCCCACATACCATTCCTCTTTAACAAAAGTAACATAATCATTAGTATACATATCCCAAAAATTCAACGTTAAACTAAGTAAGTAAGAAATATATGAATAAACAGCATATGTTCCTTTCATCTTATACCAATCAATAACCTGAATTAATTGCCGTCTCTTCTCTGCTATAGTTAATGTATCTTGATCACCTATTATTGTATAACCAACTAAATCTGCTAAATTTTGTATATATGTATCACTAACACTATATTTATCTAATAATTTTTCTATATCATTTATATACCCAATCCAAGATCCTGTTTCTAAACCAATCTCATCAATAAACTCTTGTAATACTGTTGAATCTCTGAATTTTAATGGGACATATTGCATAAGATCAACAAATTTAGCATAATTTTCATCTGCATCAACACCCAAAACCATATTAACATCTAAAATTTCGGTGTTATAATATGCTTCAACCCCTAAAGAAAGATCTAAAACTATACTAACAACAGATGCAGATAAGGCGTCCCAATTTAATCCATCATCGTGGCTTAAACCAGTACTTATACCTTTTGCTAGTTCATCAAAGTATAGTTTGTCACCATCAAACGTTATGCCCATATCATCCTTTAACTAAGTTTAACTCTAAATTGAATTGTCATTGAATCACCATCAAGAATTGTTCTTGTCATGGCCAATGCCCTAAAGGCTATTAATTTTCCAGTATCATCCGAAGATGTAGATAAATAAGCTGTTGTAACTGGTCCTATAGAACCACTTGCTGCTGTAAATGTTAAAATTTTACTTACAATACGATAAGCACTTTCAGATATTTCTTTTGTGGGAAACCCTACAGCAGATCTTTCTAAAGTTTGTGCAGAGTATCCACTACCACTTGGTTCATTAAGAATTGTAGATAAAGTATCTGAAACAACTAATGTATCATTACATAATCTAACATAAAAACCTGTTGGGGCATATACAGCATCATCCCTAAAATAAGTTTCAAGGATAGCCTCTTCTCCCTCTTGTGCAATACTATTTGATGCCTCATCTTCCCAGATTACTTTTCCATCTCTAATATGCTTTACTACCCAAATTGATTCATATTTCATATCCTCTCCTTATGTTACATACGAAATTGACGTATAATCATTTTCTAACCATTTACATATTTGTTCCTTTGTAACGACTATATCTCCACTTTGATTCTGTTGATATCTACAATAAACTACATCAGATGGACCAGTTGCCGGTGTAATATCAACATTCACTACCCCTGTTGCATAAGTAACATCACCAGTAACTGTGTATGTACTTCCCAAATCTGTCCAACCCGCTGCTCCATCATCAATGGCAACGCAAGTATCATTTATATAAATTTCAACCCCTGCTGCCAAAAGAGGAGTGGCTTCCATAGTTTCTGACCAATCATACGTTGAATCGTATGTATCTGAAAGTTCCTTCTGAAGTTTTAAGATTAAATGACTATATGATACTCCGTCAACACCTTCAATTGTTGTTGTAACATCACTTTCTCTAACTGATTTTCCTAATTTAGATGCAGTACCTAAAACAAATAAGGCACTTACATCTGTTTCAACTTCTGATTGAACCGCAGATAATTGATAACCAGATAGAACTTTAATAACGAGAGTAGGTATAACATATAATATTACAGGATCAACATATGTATATCGTACTGTCATTAATGATCTAGTATATAAATATGCAGATAATGTTGATTTAAATGCAGTATCTGGCAATGCCCACTCTTCTAATATAGCAACTATTTGAACTTGATTATAATAATCAACATCTGGACTAGTTTCTTCGGCCTCACCCCACACATTAGAATCAGCAACTCCAGGATAAGAATTTAATACTGCAATATAATCTGCTTTTGTAACTAATCTATCCCCAGTTGCAAATACTGGTGATGCTGCTTCTCTTACTTCTTCTATTGTTTGTAAATCATCTCCACCCAAGAAATTAGTTGTGTTAGAAACAGTCACTGTTTGGATAACAGAATCCACATCATATATAGTAGAATTTAAAGTTGTAATTAAATCAGTACTATATACATTTCCTACCAAACCATCTGATTGCACATATGTTACAGTAACAGTTTCTCCATTTGCTGGAGCTTTTCCAAATACATTATTTCCAAAAATTATAGTAAGTGTGTCATCTAATTCTGGTCGTATAACATAATCAGTAGAAATATTTGTTGAGTTTATGAAGGAAGTTTTTTGAGTCCAACTAACTCCATCAACCTGAACATCTAATGTTATAGGCCTATTTAAATCAGAAAATGCATAAACATCATAAGTTCCAAAAGTATTTAATACATAATAACTATTAGGAAATGCAAGTTGTAAAACACTATCTATAACCACCTCTAATGTAGTGAAAGTTTCTGCCAAACTTAAACTAACTCCACTCACTAATAAAATTACTGCACTAGAGTTTTCTATTTTAGTATCATTGATAGCATATTCCTGTGAAGTACTTCCAGTTGAAACAAAAGAAATATTTTTCTCTGTTCCTTGCACACCAGGAACATCTACATAAGTTTGCCCAGGCATTATTACACCCTCGGTACTTACCAGAAATTTATATCCTCCCGCAGTAGCACATTCAGTATATTTAGGAATAAATACCATTTCAGTGGCTGCAGCAGATAAACTAAATCGGAGTGTTCCAATTGACGATACATTTCTAGCCGGTATATAATTTAATAACCTAACTAAATTAATAACCGATGATTTCAATTGGGCAGTATTTATATAACTTTCTTCTGCTCTTCTCTCTATATAGTATAAAACGAGAGTGCCTACTGCTGAAAATAGTTCAATCAACATAGATCCAGTAGAACTTTTATACATATCTTTCCATGCATCTTTTAATGCTAACCTTGATTGTAATTGACTTACCAAGGTTTCAAAATCGTAATCTACATAATTAATTGGTTGTATCGTCATCCTTTCACTCCTTATTGAGTAATTACAGTTGAGTAATTAAATGTTTCTGTATAACTTTTTATATTGAATCTAACAGTTATCTGTACAAAATTTCTATCAGAATCTTCCTTAAAATCTACTCCAACAACTATTACCCTAGGGTCCCAAAGTTCAATAGTAGTTCGTATTTCTTCAGATAATCTATTTGCCAAATTCTTATCTATTGGATCAAACACCATACCTCTTAAATTTGAGGCAAATTCAGGTAAAAATACTCTCTCACCTTGTGATGTCCCTAGTATATTATCAATAGAAGTTTGAACTACTGCTACATTAGTTACTTTACTTAAATTACCTTGGGCATCAGTTACTAAAGATTGGTGTAAATCTGACCAAATTTCAGTAGTTTGTTCTGCCATAATTAGCTCCTATTCACAATTTACCTTTCTATCTGGTGGCATTACCTGTGCACCACATCCGGCTATAGCACCATAAGTTAATATTAATTTACCATTTATATAAGACTTTGATGTTCCCGCAATCATTGATGTTGTACCATGCCCTTCAATAGGACATTTATGTTGAGCTCCGGCTACTGCTACTACCACTCCTGCTGCTTTAACAGTACCATCTTGACTTGATGTAATAAGTTCTCCCCCATGATTACTATCATCTCCTAAACAGGCTACAATTGGAGTTGTTGCTATTTGTGGAAACACTTCATATGTAGCACTTGAACCTTGGGTATAATCATTATCAGCCCAAGCTACAACTTCATATTCTTTTGTACTTAATCCTGTAACTGTTGCATCAAATGTATCACTAGTATTAAATGGACCTTGCCATGCTGTATAATTCCACGCTACTTCTCCTTTTTCCCTATAAGCAAATCGTACATCACAATCATCATATCCATCATGGTCAAGCAATCCTTCAAATTTTGATGAACCTACTGATATATTTATATATCCAGACACTGAAACTACTGGTGTGATATTTATTAAATACCCAATACCAGAAACTACACATTCATGACCACTATCACCATACATTAAAGTTACAGTCGTTTCCCAATAATCAGGAATCCAATGAGTATTCACATCACAATGTCTCTTAAAAGACCAAATTGATGCTGTTAATTCTGCCCATCCTAAAACTTCCGAAGTAAACGATGCAGTTTTTAAATTTAATCCATCACAATCAAGTTTTTGTATAACTCTTATCTTATCTGTTTTTGCTATCACTCGTTTAGGACAGCTCCAAGTACCAGTTAAAAATCCAAGCACATTTGAAGATGTACTCATTGCTATATTTGAGCCTATAAGTGTGGTTGATAAATCTTGATGAACCAAATAAACATCACTATAAAATCTCCCTGTCCTAGAAGGTGCACCATACCATCCTCCTAATAGACCTACCCAACTACCTGTATTAGTTGTTCCTAATACTCCATCATTTCTACAATATCTTGTTTGTGTACTCATTATGTTGGATTTATGTTAACTGATGTTCCCCCAGTTATATTAACTATTGCACCTGATATATTTACATTACCCGTAGCAACTACATCTGCATTAACAGATGTGTTTATTTCAGCGTTCACTGCGTTTACAACCACATCCTTTATAGAATGTATTGTAACACCTCCGTCTGCTGATACCAAAATGTAGGTACCAGTAGGATGTTCTAATTTAACAGTGCTGGCAATATCATCTATTGTACTAACTATTCCACCAGCAGTTTTAATTATACTTTGCTTTAAAGTATCATCAGTTATATAAGTAATTCCACTTGAACTTTTACGTACTTTTGTATTAGGATAACTGGTTGTTCTATCACTTGGTAAACCTAATGTAGCAGTTGGCGCCTCTGCAAAGTATACTGGTTGGTATATATTCCCAGCCTCAAAAAATATAAATACAAAAGTATCTACATCTGGCACAGCAAAATAGCCTACTCCAGAACCAGATCCATCCCATATAGGATATGCAGGAACAGCCCAAGGTAATAGATCAGTATCAGTAATATCAGCAAGCATAGGATAAATTTGAACCTTTATCCTTCCTAGTTGGCTAGAATCGGTATTTGATAATACTTTACCCCTGTACATTCCATAGAAGTTATCATCATGTATACCCAATCCTGTTGTTCCTAACTTTGTAGCGGCCATTTTATGCCTGTCTCTTTTTTGTAGTTGCAGCTGTAAGAGTAGTATCTTTATCTGTGTCAATACCATGTCTTGTAAGCAGCAACTTTGTTAAAAATACATCACCTAAATTATGAACCACTCTTTCCACTAACCAATAACCTGAATATTGATAAGAATATAAATTATCTCCCACTACACCATGAGGAAAGAAAATTTGGATAGTTTGGCCTGGAACTGCATTAGGCAATCCTTGAGTGGTTATCCACATTTTAACCAAACCAACTAATTTATTCCCATAGCTACTTTTAACTTTTCCTTTGGAAGTACGAGTAAAATCGGTACTTCTCCCATTATCTATAATTTCATTGTTATCAGTAGTATCATCCTTATCTATTGCAAAAAAATCAGATAAAGATGTATAATCTGTAACGTTTTCAGTTAAATTTGTATATACACTATTTGTGTAATCAAAGTATGAATAATCTTGAGATTTTATACCAAATATTCCATAAAGTTTATAATTATCATAAATATAATATTCATATATAGGTAATTGATCTTCATAAGGAGTATCATTTAAAATAAACTTATATGCTATAGGACTCGTAATCATTTCTGATAAACTTGTGAATGTAAAAATCTTGTCATACTTATAATTTTTTACAAAACATTTAAACCCATATTCATCATTACTTCCAATTAAATACTCTTGTAAGTTATTAAGTAGTTGTGCATTAGTCCATTGTGGTTGAAGTATATTCTTATCATAATCTAAAGAAGAACTTATTTCGGTAGAATCAACTTCCAATTCAGCCGCAATAGTTTCTAGTGTAGTTTTCATACTCCCAGAAAAACCTCTTGATTCTCCTGGAGCAAATAATTTTTTTACATCTAACAACCCAGTAATATCATACTCAGCAGTTGGTGTACTTTGTGCACCACTAGGCTCTCTTATGTATACAACAAACTCAAATGCATTTTTATCATCGGTATCTAAATTTGTATCTAAAGCTAATTCAATATATACATTACTCATATTTTTATCAAAAGGTAAAAGATGTGTAAAAGCTCCAGTAACATCATCAATACGTAATCTAAACTCTGGCACCAATTTATTCATATCTTGAGTAATAGTTAATTCCCTTAAAACAGATGTACTTAAAGGGAGTACTTGATCACCAAATTTAACTATTAAATGATAATTACCTATCATTACCTAAATTTATACCTCTTATAAAAATCATATATATCTAAAATATTTGGTATTTTTAATAAATCACCAATACTAATATCTGTAAGTGGGTTTTGAATTTTATTCACAAAACAAATTAACCACCAATAATTTACAGATTGATAAACTTTATAACTTATTAAATCTGGCCTCATTACATCATCTGCTACAATCCTATAATATTGAACAGGATAGTTCATTACAAACCTAGATAATGAATTATTAAGATGATCATATTCGGATGCATTTCCTGAACCCACTATATTAAAAAAAGATGTTCTCTTCATCTATATTGCTCTCTTGATATAGGACCACCTTGCCCTACAGATTGACCTTCAGTAACATCAATTATTGATTTACCAATAGTACCTAATAAATCTTCTCTAGTAAGCATCTGATAAGTTTCTATCCCTAATACAACTTCTGCACCAATAGGACCATCTTTACTCATTCTATTTTCAAAAGTTACTTGAACACTTTTTATTATTACACTACCAAATTTTAAAAACCCCCCACCAATATCTATAGTTATATTTTCACCACGTTCTTTTTTAATATCTCCTTTTAAACTTAAATCAAAAGGATTAGGTCCTGGAGGAATTAAACCAACAGTATTAGCCCAACCACCTCTTGGTAGAGTTAAACCTTGTAATCCCATACAAGGTAATATTACTTCGTTATATGGATTACTAAACGCCTCAAACTTTAATTTAAGTGTTAATGATATAGGTGCAGAACCTGCCCATTTTCTTCTTGTAGATACTGTAGTTACAGCAGTTCTACCTGTCAGTGCTTGAAGGGCGGTATCTGCAGTCTTAATTACACTTTGAGCTTTTCCAGGAATACTTGCTGTTAATCCTTCCCAATTAGAACTAGCATTTAAAACTATTTTATCCTGTAAAAATCCATTAACTGTAAATGATTTATTTCCTGTAACTCCTCCTGTAGCTTGTTTCATCAATGATGCTCCAAGAGTTGCAGTAATACTCACAACATATTTAGGATCTACTCCATTTAAAGCACTATCTGGTGTACCACACACTACAGGTAACATTGATTTAATACTATTAAGTATTGGACTTACTGCATCATTAAAATTCGTAGTTATCTCTTTTATCATAATTATCTCATTAGTTAGTAAGTACCCCGGCAGCTAAAGATGATAGTAAAGGATTTCTAATATTATTTGCATCAAAACCACTAGGTAATTTTGTTGATGTATTTTTGGCACCCTCTTTTAATGTTTCACCTAAACTATCCATTGAAGAATTTAATTTATCTAAACCCTCTTTTATATTTTTTTCTGCATCTGCCTGTAATTCATCTACAGGAATCTTTTCTAATGCTCCTTGTGCCTTATCCACCTGTTCAGATAAAGCGGCTGGATCAATACTACCATCAGTATTTATAGGAATAACTAATTCATCTTTACTTGTTTCTGTTGCACCATCTTTACTGCCTGTTGCCATCGTAGCTATTGATACTTCTTTAGAAGTTTGTGTTACATCTATTGCCCCATTAGTGCCCGGTACTCCTTTAGCACCAGGTGCACCATTTTTAGGATTCATAGCATAAGCCAATTTAGCTTTTTCTTCAGTAGTCATATGAGGCAATGCTGCTTTCACTTTCTCTGTATTTGTCTTTTGATCTATTGCTGCTATGGCTAAACTTTTGTTTGCTGCATCAATATCATCTCCCCAAAAATGTTGCATAGCTTTCTTTGCTAAAAGGCCTATAGCAGTTCCAATAGCCGCTGCAGCAAGAAGAGGTAGTACAACTGAGGTAAGTCCGGGAATAGATGTTTTACCTTTATTAATTATTGTATCTGTACCTTTTTTACCACTACCACCTTTAACTGCATCTAATAAAGCAACAGTATATTTTGATTTAAAAGCACCTGTTGAAAAGAATTTCTCAAGCCCAGTTTTTACACTATCAGTAGCATTTTTCTTAGATGTTTCAGCATCCCCCGGAGATGATGACATTTTTCCAAACTTACCACTTGCATCTACTTCTTGAGTATATTGTTTTCCCCGCCTAGTGTACGTTCTTGTTCCTTGTGCTGATAAACTTCCGGCAATATCTCCTGTAGGAACTTCCGGCATAGAAAGCGGATGAGATGGGAATTGCTGTTCATCCTCATCACCACTACCACCCCCAATTCCACCTTCTGGTATATTCTTACCAACAGATTTCATTGAGCTTTTTCCTTTAAAATGTTTAAAAATATCATAAATAGGTTTAGCCGCAACTGCTAGAGGTGTTGCTATTGCATAGAGGCCTGCCCAAATCCCTTCTTCAGCTGATGGGAAAGATCCCCCACCCTTTTTTTCAGATCCAATACTTTCAATTCTTTTAAGTGCAATAGATTGTTTTTTAACTAAAGTATTTAAATCTAAATTATGTTTATTTTTTATTTCTTGAAGCTGGTCTGCAAGTTTAATATCTGCTAAAGCATCCAAACGAACTTTATCAATATCATCTGTAACTTCGGTTATTTCTTTATAAATATTTGCTATGAAACTTTCTTTATCACCTCTTAATTTTACTAATTTATCAATATCATCGGATAATTTATCAATTCTTGCCTTAGCTACTACAGTGGTAATTCTAGAAACACCTGGTTGCTCAGCATAATATTTATCAATAGCAGAAATAGTATTAAGGACATCTTGATTCAGATATCTTCGGTAGTTTTCTAACCATACTACTTCTTTTTTAGTTAAAGTTCTTCTGCTATCTATTTTCATTAAATGCCTTTTTCTTAACGTCTATTTCCTCTTTTCTCTGTTTTACAAATCTGCCATATAACCATTCATTATCCTTTATATCGTTATGATTATAATCATATATTGACATGTGGAGATAATACAGAAGTACGAATTGCATTTCCAACACGTTGTTTAAGGATTTCCCCATATGAAAGAAGCATCTCAAATCGAAAGGGTACCGGCATAACACCAGTACCTCCACATTTAGGACAAATGTAAGTAGTTTCCATTTTTAATCCATGCTCAAATGCATCTTGGAAACCACGAATATATTCTAAATCTTGGGTATCTAATCTACCTAAATAATCTAATTTATCTGCTAAAGATCCTCTATCTACAAGACTAAAAGCAGGTCTATCTAACCAAACATTCCTACCCGCTTTTTCAGAGGTATTAATTTCTAATAAATCTTTAACTTTAAGTAATCTAAGTTTAACAACATCACCAGATTTTGGTAATGTAATCTCACATGGTTCTTTATAATTTTCATCTAATTCAATAGTCTCTAATTGTGAAAGATCTACATTAAATTCTGACTTCTGCCAGCAACTTGCACATTCAAATTCTACTGGAAAATCTTTAGAGTAAGAATTTATAGTTTCCCATAATACTAAATAGAATCGATCACCAAGAGTTAACTGTAGAGGATCAATTCCTTTTAAAACCCTAGAAAGTATTACATTATATTTCTTATCGAAATTTTCAGAACTTATCTCGGCCATAATCTTTTCATCTTCACCTTTTAAAGTTCTGATTTGAATTGTTGCAGGATCTACACCTTCATAGATCAAACACTTTGATGGTAAGCTTACTGTAAAATAATTGTACTCTGACATTGTTCTCTCCTTTTCTTTTGTTGAGAGGTTTTCATTAACTTCACCTTAGTAATTGTGTTAAGGTGTTTCCTTGACTAAGGATTGTTCCACTATAATTTTGAGTTATATTACGGTCCGCCAAAAATCTACCCAAAATAAGTCCTTTGTAATCTTTTAATTCTTGATCACCATTACTTTTGTAATCTATTCTAGCAATGATCTTCCCATAAAAATCTTTGATTTCTTCTTGATGTGGAGCCATGTTTGTTTTCTCCGTAACGTGAATTAATAGTTTTTTAAATTCATCCATACTAGATCCAAGAATATTCAATTTTATCCACCTGAAACTCTATAACAATTTTTGTTACAGAGTTCTCTTCATAACTTAAATTTGTATATTTAGGAAAAGTAACTGGAAAACATCCAATTAATTTATATTTCCCAACAGCTACCCCAGTTGAATCTAAAAATCTTATGATAAGTGTTTTTTGATAATCATTCTTCGGATGAAACAACCCTTGTTTATCAATCATTAAATTCTTCCAAGCATTAAAATATGCTGACACTGCATCCGGCATAGTTTTAAGGAATGTCATCTGAACTCGTTGAACAGTTAATAAACTTGCAAACCATGCTTGGAACGCACCGATTCTCATATTTGCAGGGCTCTCTACATTATAATCTCCAAATTGAACTGACTGAACAAGTTGCCCAACAGCCATCCCACCTAAACCTGGTGAATCACCACCAATATCTGGTAAATTTACATCCCAGAGATAATTTCTCTGGAGACGTACCTTACTCAGTAAAAAACTGGTAGGCTGACTTACAAATTGTCCTATAACAGGCATTTTTGCCATTAATCTCTCCCCTAAGATTCTTCAGTCCAACTATCAAACCCGAAAGTTACAGGATATTTAACTGTACCATCACCAGCATCATAACTTAAAGCTACTTTATCAACTTTCTGTACCCAAGCACCTTTTAACTTAATCTTCATAAATATACTACCTGCTGTAGTGATACTAGTAAGGTATATATCTGCCTTGTATAAAGGATCACCAAGACCCACACCAGATACATTATCTACAATCTTTTGCTGCCATGATTGAAGTGCATCAAATACTTTTCTATCTTCACCCTCAATAAATGTTACTGACCAAGTGTGATCGTATTCAAGTTTTCCGGCCACAACAATTCCAGCAGTCTGTTTAAAAGGTATATTTATCGGAGTGTTACCCCTACTAGGTATTTCACTAGATTGTGCCCTTAAAGTGTAAGTTAACGACTCCCCATCCCCAATTGGCACAGGAACAAGTACTTCCCATAGGAAAGTTCTTGCCGGATTTGTTAAATTAGTTTTCAATGAGTCTATGCCCATATTTGCCATCTTTCTTCCTCCTTATGTTAAATTATAATTCAATTATAGATTAAATCCTTTAGCCACCAATTCTTCAAATGAAGCACCAGTTGTAGTAACAATAACTTGAAGTTGGATAAACTCTGCTACTCTTATAGGTTTAACAAACACATCAACATGAAGTTCATTTCTATCAATAGTATCTGGTGTGTTATTTGTTTCGTCACACACTACTGCATAGCCCTTTGCATCTGTTGAAGATGTTTGGAAAGCACCACCACCTGCCAATGTATCTAAATACGATTCTAACATTGCAGTAATTCTAAATCTTGTATTCTCATCATTAGATTCAAATAAGAATGATCTTAACGATACTGCCATTGCCTTCTCAATAATGATAAGTAACCTTCTAACATTTACTCTATCAAGTGCAGATGCAGTTGTCGTTTCAGTTTTCTGACCCCAGATAACATTACCAGATCCTGGAAATATTTGCAGAGGGTTGATTCCTGCAGCATACAATAGATCTCTCTCACCTTGAGTAAATGATAGTCTTGTACCATTCTGATCACAAATACTAAGAACATTCAAAATACCCCTATTTAAACCAGCCGGAGCATTCCATACATTCCTAATATAATCATTATATGCATACTGAGAAGCAATATAACCAGATCCTGCAATAGAAACTAATGTTGCATTATATTGATCATATATCTGAACCATCGGAGTATATAGAGCCACATAACTTGAATTAAGATTCTGTGTATCATTTCTCCAAGAAATCATTGAGGCCGCAGAAGTTGTTTGTGCTGGGTCCATGTTCAAAATAACCATACAATCTTTTCTAGATTCAGCAATTGTTTTTAAGTTTGATTGAACAGCTACTGATTGATATCCATCTTCTATTAAGAGACGAACATCAACTTCATCCGGGTTAAGGAATAAATCCCATCCAGTTATGTACTCAGCATCAGTTACAGCAGAACCAACAGAACCTTCAGCAAAAGCAAGTGTAGTACCCTGTGCTTTAGGTAATACAGTATCTGCCACAGTTGTGTTATCTGCAATTTTAATATAATCACTAAATCCATTTATAACTGTTTCTAAATACTGTTGTCTCCCATACCCATCTACCTGAGTTTTTCTAGAAACTGTCCAAGATTCTTCTTTGTTGTAAGTACCATTACTATCAAGTAAATACACATCAATTACAAACACATAAAGTGCATCATTAGCAGTTGTTCTTGTAATTCTAACACCTAAACTGTTGTTCCAAACTCCTGGGTTACAACCATAAATATCAAAAATGTTATCTTCACCAGATACATCAACAAAATCTGCTGATGTAACACCACTATCAATAGCAGCATTTGTATCGACACTATCACTTTCTTTAATCTTTACACCACCATATAAGGCAGTATTTTGTATTCTGTAGCACCATAACTGATTTCCAGTTTCTAAAAATGCTAATGCAGAATAGTGAAACTTCTCACCCAATACTGGTTCACCATATTCAGATATAAACTGTTGGGAATTAGTTATCAACCTCATTTCTGAAGCATCTCCCTTTGCAGAATATCCTACAATAGCCGCAGTAGTTGTGGCAATAGTTGGTACTATATTGCTTAAATCTAATTCTCTTGTGTATACTCCCGGTGACAAGTAAAACGCCATAGTATTTCCTCCTTAGTTAGTTAATATTTCTGTTTAAATTCTTTTTCATATATCTTACAATTAAAGTCAAGATGTCGTCTCTATAATATATTCATCAATAAGTGTATCTCGGAAATTGGGGCTTGTTCCTTCCCTAATATACAAATCAAGAATTATTTTTAGCACTGTTTTTGCATTTATTGACGTCAACACCCATCCCTCTAAATTAATCGGAAATTCATATACAAAATACAGACCTTTCTCATATACATTGTAATCTGTTACATCAGTTACTTGGCCAAATTTCATATACATATCCATCTCATATAATCCGTTATAATAAAGAACCATATTTGGAAAACTATGTACCCAAAATAAATATGTCTCAACAGCCTTCATTATAGAATCAAGATCTCTGCTCCATAAATAAAATTTGTACCCAATGGTTGCTGGAACTGCTTTAACAGTAACAACCTGTGTCTTTGTTAAACTATCCACATATTGCAATCTCATCCCACTCCTAGCAAGACTGGATCTTTGCCTTCTCCAATCAAACTCAAGACTATCCCTCCAAACACTTATAAATTCAACAGTGCCTTCACCCCGCTTTTCAGCAATTTTTCTTTGGGCAATTTCTTTAGGATAAAAAACTAAATCATTGTTAGAATCTGATAAATTTAAATAACTACTAAACTTATCAAACACAACAGTTTTCATTCCTGCATCCATAATCTGTATAAAAGATGTAGTACTCATTGAAACTTTTCAAACCCCCTATATCCCACCAGATTTTTCATAAAAGCTTTCCAAGCTCTTTCCTTGAAGTCACTATCTGGTTTAATTATATGTATTTTTAACCATTCTTCAAAAAAATATTCCGGTTCACCTGTACAATTTTTATTGGCATCAATATAATCGGCCAATATTTTACCAGCAATAAGCTGCATAGAAAGTGCCTGAAACCTCTCTAATTCAACGCTCATTTTTTCTGCTTCCCGTCTAATCGAAGAGTAATCTTTTTCTTTCATTTATCTTGGGTACCTCCGATAAATCTTGTTCTACTTTAACAAACCCCTTTATTTCTTCCAAATTATGCACATCCTTATCTTCTAATTCCTCACCTTGTCCTAAATAAATAGTAGTAGAATCACTTATTTGAACAGGCACTTGTGAACCAGAGATATTTTTTAGCTTTCTTACCTTTGTTACCATTACTTTGCCCTCCTTGGTGCTATTTTATATCTTCTATAAATCTCATTATCATATGTATTTTTTAAGACAACATCTACAATTTCAAATTCATCTGTATCATATTTTTCAGGAATAAATCTAGACTCTATTTTAAAGTAACTTCCTATTGTTACTTCTGGCATAAGTTTAAACCATGCTGTAATAGGTGCCTCATGTTCTGAAAATATTCCTAATTTTCTTAACCTATATAAATCTTTAGCATACCATTCTATCCATACTAGCTGGTTATAGTGTCCTTTATATGTAATATCTGCCGGTGAAGTATAGATATCATCTGGCTCCAAGGCTGTTAAATTAGTGGGAACATATATGGTACAAGTAATACCATATAGATCTATTGCAAGATCATTAAATGTTCTCATCACATTAACAACTCCCCTTGGAATTATTTTTGACATTATTTATATGTCCTCATAAGTGCTATAGCTTCCCGCATATCTGTTTTCATCTCTTCTCTAAACAAACACATCTGCTCTACCAACCTATCGTACTTATCATTTGAAAACTTACTTTGCATTGTAAACTCACCATTAAGCACCATCTGTTCTCTAGGAACATGTATTTCATGATTTGTTAAATGAGTAAACACTTTACCATCTAAAGCTCTAAGTTGAAAACTAATCCCACCCAATATAGCTATGCTAACCATAACTAAAACTGGGGTTATTATTCTAAACCACTCAACTAACTGTTTAGAACCATTACCATTACCTTTTTTTGTCTCATCTATTGCCATGCTTTAGTCTCCCTTTTTGTCCTGTACTCTGCATGTCTGGTACTATTTTACACCGCTGTATAAATTTTTAATAGCATTTGCAATCTTTTGAGCCACATCATTCTGCCATTTATCAGATAATAAATTTTTTCTATCTGTTTCATCATTGATAAATCCTAACTCAATTAATACAGCAGGCATCTTTGTATTTTTTAATACACTAAATTTAGTTGTATCTTTAACACCTCTTTCTGATCCTAGTGCTGTAGCAATATCATTAGCTAAAGTTTTTCCTTTTTCACTGCCTGTGTAATACCAAACTTCAGATCCATTTGTAGTCGGTGCCTTATCTGAAGAGTTAACATGGATACTAACAAATACATCGGCATCTTTCTCATTAGCTCCTTTTGCACGATTACTTAATGATATAAATGTATCACCATCTCTTGAGACTTTTACATCTTTAAAATGAGATGCTAGTTTATTTGCTACCTGCAAGTTAATATCTTTCTCATGATACTCTTGATGAACTGCACCAGGATCTTTACCACCATGCCCAGGATCGACATACAGCCCCTTTGCCATAGCTGGGTTAGCCAATACACCTAATGCAGCCGCAGTTGCCATACCCTTCTTAAAGTTAAACTCATCTAACCTCTTATGGTCTGCCATAACTTGTTCTAACAACTCTCTCATTTCCATTTTTATATGAAGATTGACTCCATAACTTCATCAGTTTTAGATTCAGGAGTTTCTTCCTTATTACCGGCCTCTAACTTCTTAATCTTACGTGCAGCTTCATCCTTAACCAAAGTCAACCTTGATGCATCAGTATCTTTAAGAACCCCATGTTTAGCCAACCTATCCAAAGCAGTTTCAACAGCATCAACAGTAGTTGCAGTATGAATCTTTCTTAAAATAGATTTCAATTCTTTTTTAGCTGATGCCTTATCTGATGCTTCTGTTTCTGCCTTTTCCTTATCTTCTTTCTTTGTTTCAACTACTTCTGTTTCAACAGGTTCTTCACCAGCCTCACCATCATTGTCATTATATTCCCAATTTACGCCCAAATCCTGCATTATTTTAGGAACTTCTTGTATTGAAACAAAATTATCCTTAGCATCAAACACTTTTCTTTTTCCAGTAGGTTCAATACCTATAATATACAAAGGTTGTTCATTTTTATCTTGAATAATATAAAATCCCCAACCATTTTCCATATACTTCTTACAATAACTTATATCTCCTGGTTGACCAGAAGATGAGAACCAATTAGAACCTTCTGCATATTTAGGCATATCTTTAGGGCTATTTAACTTAATCACCCTACATTTATCATTTTCAGACATTATTTCAGAAGTATCCTCTTCTCCTTCCGCCACTTCTCCTGATTCAATATCTTCTTTTACTACTTTCTTTTTCTTTGTTACTATTGGACATTTCTCCCCAGCTAACTTTCTTTTACCAACACTTTTACTTATTCCACGTTGTCTAGAATTTTTAAATGGTCCTGTGCCAGTGCGTTTTCCACGTATAGTACGCCCTTCAAACTGTCCATCCTCTCCCTCAATCGTAGCATCTTCCTCACCATCAATCATTGTTTCTTCTCCACCCTCTTCTGGAACATCTCTTAACCCTTGTTCCATTTCCTCTAATGCAGCATAGTAATCCTGGCCCGGGAATTCTTGAATATGGCCACAAGCAAGTTTAGCTACTACAGAAACATCTCCACCAACTACATCAAAATGTTCCATTTCAACAGTAACACCTCTAAGTAATGCCTCTTTATCACACTCTGCTAATTCAGGAATCTCGGCAATAAGAGAATCAATTAACTCAGGTGTAACTTCTGGCCTTTCTGCAACTGCTGGTTCTGATACTTCTGCTGCAATTTCAGGCTCAGGCTCACTTGCAGTAATCATATCTTCTTCTGTTACCTTCATTGTTGCCTCTACTAATTTGTGTATATCCACTATTTAATCTCCTTCTTAACAATGTTTGCAATCTTCTCTATATTCTTCTTAGAGAATTTTTTAGATTTAACTTCTTTGATAAATTCCTGTTGTTTAGGTGTTGCCTTTTCTCCAAGTTTTTCAAGATGTCCTACAACCATTAACTTCTCTGCCATTTCTAAGGCATCTTCATCTGATAGTTCCAATTCAAAATCATCTTCCTCATCTTCAAACTCTTCTGGTTCCTCCTCAATAGGAAGTTCAGGAGTTATAACAGATGGTTCGTCAACTACTAGAGCATTATTATCTTCAAGATCTAGTGTTGTTACTTGTGTGCTGCCTTCAGCTGAAACTATATTTATTTCTTTATCCTCAGCCTTTACTTGCACATCTATATCTTCCTTTACATCTTCTTTCTTGCCTTCTTCAAGTTCATCAGCATCTTCTTGATCAATTATATCCTCAGCATCTTGTTCATCCTGTTCTTGACGATCTTCTTCACCTTCTTTTACTTCTATAGATTCAGAAGTTTTAGAAATTACCGACCAAAGTTGTGTATCTGGGTTCTGAACAGCATTGGCATCATTCTTATTTGCAAGATCTCTAGCAACACTCTCTTCAGAGATACCATCTGCAAGTATTCTTTCATCATTTTCTTCTTCTTTTAAATCCTGAATATATTCATCTGGATTAGTAATCTTACCAGGATCGGCAGGAACTTTACCTTCATTCTCTGTCTTTACTTCCTCTACACTTGAAACATCAACCTTTGCATCTTTCTCATCTTTGTTTGCAGGTGCTTGTGTAGTTATATTAGGATCTACGCCATCTTTATTTTGAGTTAGTGCATCTATATCAGGAGTTTCTTTATTTAACTCTTTAGAAACTGTAGTATCTTCAGGATCTTCGGTTACTCCAGCATTGGCTGTTTTTATTTCTGGATTATCTGCAACATCTTCTTCTTTCTTCTTCTCATCCTCTTTTAAATCTTGAATATAATCATCTGCATTATCAACATTATTAAGATTTTTAGGGAGTTTACCTTCCTCTATTTCTCCCTTATAAGCACCATCAGTTGCTTCAAACATCTGATCCTTTGTTACATCCTCTTTAATAAACCTGTAAAGATCATGTACTATGTCTTTTCCCATTTAACTGCCTCCTTAAAGTGTAAGGTCTCCTCGGACCATTTATTTACTTTAACTATCTTAAATGAACAACATGCCCACTTACATTATATGCACCAATTGTTGAATCTTTAGCTACTGAACAACTAATAGTAGGTACTACTGCATCACTTGAACTATAAAATGCACCACCATCACCATTATCCATCACTGTATTATCAGCGGTTATTTCAAATGTATTATTTTCGCACATAGGCACGAATGTATTTGGAAAATGATGGATATCAGCAACCCGTACTGGATCTTGCCAAACCACTGTATAGGGTTGATACCAAGGAGATTGTTCACGAATAATTGTTTTCTCCTTAATGATAAGAACAACCGAGATTTTCTTTGCCTCTGGGTCCTTATTCTGCCTTTCAGAAATTCGATCAAGCCTACCCCCTTTAAGATCCTCAATATCCAATTTAAGTATCTTCTCTTCTTCCCTAAGCTTTGCAATATCTTTTCTAACACTATCCAGTTTTTCCAATGTTCTTGTTACAATATTTTTTACTTCTGCCACTTGTGCTTCTTTTAAGGATTTTTCGGCTTCCTTATAACCTTTTTTGACTACATCTTCTGTCATTTCTCTATCCTCCGTTTTTTGGTCGAGGAGACCTTAATTTCTTCTTCTTCAATATCATCGATAATAGCTTTAATATTATTAAATATTGATGGGGTAAACATTTCACCCACTGGAAATACCATATCTTTTAATACCTTAACTGTTCTATATGATCCAAGCTCATCAAGGGTATCCTGTGACTCTATATACATTGATTGAGTGGCCACTATGCCCATATTTACAGTTAGTTCAAGGATTAGTATTACTCCCTCATATTCACTCTGAATTCTACAACCAACCAAGTAATCATATTCAGCAAATGGTTCATAGGCATTCAATGGCCGATCATCTTGAATTGTTTTAATTATCATTTGAATATTACCTATATCATCTGTATAAATCTTCTGCATTCTATTTACTAAATTCTTTATACTCTTATCATACATATTTAATTGAACTGCAACTTGCCCACTCATAGGTAAAAATCTAGAATTTTTAAAAGTTGTAAGCCAGTAATTCATTAATATTAAAGTTTTCTTAATCTGTGGGTTATCCCGTAGATCTATGGTAAGAGCACGAGTAAGATTATTATATAATCCATGAATATCTTCTGATCTAGCCTCTTCCACTTTATTCTTCCTCTTAAATATAAATTTTTTATTCTTTTTTCTTTTCTTATTTGCTGCAAATTCTCCTGGGAGATATGACACAGAAGGATTCCCAGAAGCAGTTTGTGCCGGAACCATACCTGGAGTTGCATCACCACCTACTGCCCCACCTACAGCACCACCAGCAGCACCATCCTCTTTTATTAGTTCTTGAATCTTATCTATTAATAATTCAAAATCACTCATCCCAAGGTCTCCAATCTTCAAATATTACTGATTCCTTTGGTTTATATTTTCCTTTCCTCCGACTATCTTTAGGTCCTAACTCTTGCTCAATACCTAATCTCTTAACACCGGGTTTTGTTGCTTTAGGTGTTATCTCACCAGCTGTTTTAGTTGCCCTACTAGGGTGTGTAGGTTTAACTATTTCATCTTCCTCTGGTTCTTCTTTAGGTAGATCCTCTTCTGCCGGTTCTTCTCCTTCTGGTGGAAACTCTTTAGAATATGGAACTGCTTCACCACTACGATCATATCTTGTAGGCATTTCTCCGGCCTGTTGTCCTAATTCACTGGCAACCTTCTTAAATCCAGCAAATTCTTCTGCTGATAACTCTACTGCACTTTCAATTTCATCTAACCAGAATTTCTTTAAAAATGAGGCAAATGTAGCAGTATAAGCTGGCAATACATTAAATAAGTTCTGCCCATGTTTACAGTATGCACCATATTGTTTTGGGTTTCTAATTTTTGGAGGCCTCTCTTCTTGTTTGCCATGTTGTGCATCTCTCTGAGTTCTAATATAATCCTGGCCCCAATAAAGTGTTGCCGGACAAGAACAACTAGTTTTCATATCTACATTATTTAAAATTTCGGCTGCAAGTAATCTTAAATCTATATTATCACCCGCTTTATTCCATAATCTACGATCACCAGAATATTTCTTAATCATTTCCTCTAAATTTACAAATTGAATGTATGTATCATATTTAACTCCCTCTTTAGTTCCAGAGGCTACTTTAAAATGCCAATAGGTAGGCATCTGTTCTTGTAGAGAAACTCCACCCTTACTGGCAACAGCTTTAACTCTCTTATTAAAAGTAGGAAACAACTTTCCAATAGATCTCTGTTTTACTCTAAGATCGTTGAAAGTTATCTCATCAATTATACATTCAACTAAAGAATTCATTTTAATTTGGACTAATCCCGTTGGGTAAACCCATTGTTTTAAGTTCTGCCATAATTTTTTTATTGTGGCTCAGTTGTATCTCAATAAAAGCCCTATCTGCATCTATAAGTTCTTCCTTATTTGTTAATTTTCTCTTTATTCTATCTAACATAGCTTGTTGCCACTCCATAGATCCAAACTTAAACTTTGCCCCTATCTGTGTAATTTCTTCATAATCATTACTGATATCTTCAGTTACTTTTCTAAGTTGTTCAATTAATTTTCTCATTAGAATCGGTGACAGAAAGTAAGCCATCTCCCTTCATCGGCCAGTTTTTTCTCTAACATTTCTTTCTCTGTCTTTCCCTCATCATATAAATCTTTGCCGTCATTTACTATACCTATGGCACTAGTCTTTCTAATAGCATTTCCTTCAACCAATTTAACTAATGCTTTTATATAATATAAGAGCCATTGAAGAATATGTTCACTCTTTATATCTTCATTGTATATATAAGTGCAAGTACCAGTTGTAGTTCCACTCCAACCAGTTATTTCCCAAGCTCCAGTAGCATAATCTATTGTTCCACTATACCCAGAGAGGGAAGAAACTAATATCCCATCACCATCATCAGTAAATGTATGTGTACCATTAGTTAAAGATATAGAATAAGTTTCCATCGGTGCAAAATCAAATGTACCACTTGTTCCACTTACATTTAATACAACTGATCCATAAATAATTCTCTTTGTTCCCACAACACAAATTGCTGATGTAGGGTTAGGTATTTGAGTTAAGAATACTGCACCACCTACAGCAGGATCATTGGATCTATTGAAAGTCCAATTAAAATCTGCCCCCATATAATATTTATAATTACGATAAGCTTCTGATAACATAACTAGATCAGAAGTTAGGTTATCTACAATAGTAATACCAAGTAATGACCAGAGAGGATAGTTCTGTAGTACCCAATCAGGAGTAGTTGCCGGATAGATCTTAACTACACTTTTATAATCTGGGGTTAACTGAAGTCTAACTGTAGATTGTGAACAAGTAAACATTCTAACAATTGGCATTGCCGAATGTGTATTCCAGTATCGTATTGCATTATCAACAATTTGAATAATTGTCTCATCTGGTGTGGCCAAAGCAATAGGTGCGAACTCTTGTGATACCCAATCTATTATATCAGTTTTTAACATATTTTTTCCTAAATTGTAGAAAATTAATTATCATTTTATAATCTCCTAGGGAGAGAATTTCTTCTCTCCCCATAGAGATAAATTTCAACTAAACAATAGTCATTGTTCCATGACTATACATACCCGGATTCACGACTTTATAGCCGGCCGACGCAAGGAAACCCTTCTGAGCTTTGAGGTCAGCAGTAACAAGCGTAGGGGTTGCAAATAACGGGATATATGGAGCAAACAAGAAACCTGCGAACAGGTAGTTGTCGCCCTTGAAACCAAACAAGATCTCTGTTGCACCCAATAGAGGATCATGAACTACAATCCTTCCATCAAGAGTACCGAGCTCATATGGACCTGTAGGAACTATTGTGTTTAATCCAGCAGCAGGCACAAAGTTCGGTGCTAACTGACGAATCAACCTAGCTGTATCATTACCAACAACAATAAAGTTACAAATTGCACGTAACGTTTTGTTGATGATGTTGACGTTAGCTTTCTCTACAAAATCGAGGAACTGATACTTTTTCCAAACCCATGCTTCACCAGTAGAAGGTGTTGCAGTATATGTACCTGGTGATGTTGCGGCACCGGCTCCAATAGATGCGGCGTTCATTAAATCTATACCAAGGTGATCCATCGTGAATTTAACTTCACCACCAAGATACTTAACCAACTCATCCTCTAAATTCAAACCATGTGCTTTCTCTAAGTCAATTGCAGCACCGAGTGTGAACAAGGCTTTGAGAGGGAAATCTTCAGCAGTAATCGTTGAAGATGACACAGCTATATTAACTTCAGGAACATTAGAAGTTGTTGAACCACCAACTCCACCAGTCTGCCAATCATATTTATAATCAATTGTAGAACCAGCATATAGTGTCGTATCAACTGTCCAAACACCTGTTGCAAGAACTATAGAACCTGCATCACCAGAAGTAGTACCAGTTAATGTATCAGTGGTACCATCAGTAGAAGCAACTGTATAAACTTCACCAGTTGTTCCATCAGTGATAACAGCAGTACCTGTTACGACAGGGAAATACCCTAACGTACCAGTAGTAGTTGCGGCAAGAGCTTCACCAGTTACACGAACAGAAGCATACTGTCTACCACCTTCTGTTTGATTGTGGCCAAGCTTAGCATCCATCATGTTCTCAGCAGCAGTTACAGAACCTTTACTAGTACCATACTTTACATCAAGATAGAACACAGCACCAGATCTACGATCAAGAGCTTGTGTCACTGCCAATTTGTTAAGAACCAAACTAGGCAGTAAAGCAGCGATTACAGGCAACTGGATGCCTAAAAACTGGATCGCACTAGAATCAGTAGTTTCAAATATACTTGATCTAGATTTTATTCCACCTTCCAATAGGGCGTTCTCAAGACATCGTGCAATATTCCTCTTATCATTCGAAGTAATAGACTTACCCTGTTTTTCAAAGTAACCTTCTACCGAATTAATATGAGGAGCCCAAGCTTTCGTCAAACGATCTCTATCATTTGACATTGCAGCAAGTCTCGATTCTACGAGAGCTTCTATTCCTTTACCCATTACAATACTTCTCCTTTTAATTTTTTATACACCAAAATGTGTTAACGCTATTCCGACCTTCTTCCGTATATCAGATAACACAGGGTTTGGATCAGATTGTGATTCCAAAATGACTTCAGAAATACCTCCAGCAGATTGTACCAGATTCTCCCTAAGAACATTCTGTACCTTCCTAATTGTATTATCTACTTCCTCAACTGTCTTACTAGATTCTAAAAGTGTTAGAGTACTTTCAGATATGTTGAGTCCCATACTTTTTACTTTTGCATCAACATAAAACTTAATTAAATCTTTTGTATGTACTTCTTTTAATCCTGCCAATTCTTTAGTTTTCTCTGCCTGAATAGTAACAAGAGTTTCTTTATGTGATTCTTTCAATTCAGTAATATCTTTTATATGTACTTCATTCAACTCTTTAATCTGTTCTGTAAGTCCAGTTATTTCAGTACTTAATGCATCTTTCTCTGTTGTTTTTTCAGAGAGATCGTGTGTCAATTCTTCACCCTGTTTTTTATACAATTCAATTTCCTCGTGCAACTGTTTTATTTTAACAGTAGAAGAAATGGCATCTTTTCCATAACTCTCTACTAATTGATTTCTCTCAGCAGTTAGATTCGTAAGCCTTTTTGATACTTCTTTCACTTCAGTTGAAGTACCCGGAGATAACTTCTCCTCGTTACTCATTACGCTTACTGCTGAGCCACTACCTTTGCTACTTGCAATTTTCTCAACATATTCTTTTGCATTACTTTCCTCAATTCCAAAAACTTTAACTACATTATGTACAGCATCTTTTGCATCAACAAACTTACCCCAATTATGTTCTAAAAACTTTACTACCTTTTCTATTGCTATTACATTTTTTAATTTAACGTTCTTTGTTTTATCCTGTTTCTTACCATGCTTTGCAGATTTCCTTACAATCTGTTTAGCACTTTTAGCATTTGCAGGTTGCCCAGATATATCCGAACTTGATGTAAGTTTCTCATCAACTTCTTCTTCCTTTTCTTCTATATCCTTTCCAGTCATTGAAGCACCACACTTGCAACATTCCATTCTTGTACAAGGTAATCCTTTTGAGTGAGGCATTTCTTCACCACATTCAGGGCAAACACAAACATCGGCTCCACCATCACCTTGTGCTGGTCCACCTACTCCTAGACCCTCACCTCTTTCTTCTACTACTTTATCTTTTTCTTCTACCACTTTTTCTTCTTTTACGACTTTTTCTTCCACCACTTTTTCTTTTTTTGTACTCTCTGCACTTTCGTTTTTCTTTATAGCCAATTCATTTTCTAATTTAGTTACCTTTTTACTATCACCTGATGCCTTAGCATTATCTAATTCTTTCTCAATAGATAGTTTATTTCTAAGTGTTGATGGTATTAATTCTTTCTTCTCTTCCTTAATTTCTTTCATACTTTCTAACAATGATACTGCCTCTGGGATCTTAATCTCATTAAGTAAAACTGATGCATATTCTCTATCAATTTTAGAATCATCTAACCCAGTTTTAATTATTGAAACAACATCTCTTTCCACAGTTAGTGGAAGTTCTGAACCATAACTTGATGGATCTGCTGTAAAATCAACTGTCACAAACCTATACGATTCTGGAACTACTCTTGAATATTTAGAACCACTTTCATCCACAGCCTCTTCTAATTCACCGTCAGCTCTTGTGGATACTCCGATCCCACAACCTGCCCTAAGAAGAGTATCTACAATATGGCCATATGGAGTATCAAGTACTTCCATAATTGCATAAACTTTTTTCTCGGCCTCATTCAATTCCAAATCAGTTACTACACCGGCAACCTTTTCAGTATTACTTTGTGTAGTAGTTGGATGTTCTGCATGGAAGAATAAAGATTTATTAGTTAATTTTTCTTGAATATCTTTATCCGCTAAAACTTTCTCCCAAACAGATTTTTCATACATTCTATTATTTCTGTTCTTCTCACCAATAGAACAAATCTGATACCTAGCCCTACATAAAATAGCATCATTAGTACCTTTTGCTTCAAGTATCTGTCCCGTTGTTATAAATGATTCAACTATTTGTGTTTTCTTCATATTCTCCTCACTTAAATGGATTCGATTGTAACGTAAACTGTTCCCGACGAAATTGTAACCACTAATGTATCTACTGTCCTACTTAAGCACCTAATAGAGTAAGTTTCATACAATCCAACATGTTTTGCTGTACCTACCCCATTCAACTGCACTGTACACTCACCAGTGCCAACGTAGACAGAAATTAGGTAGTTACCTACCAGATCTACCGAGCTGGCAGATATAGGGTCTGTAAACGTCTCTGGTACTGTTACAGTGGTGGTTGTGGTTAATTTAACCGAACTTATGATCGGTAAAATTGTAGGTGTTATTGCCACAGCCTCTGTAATATTTGCTGGCAATGCACCAGGAATAAATACTAGTGTACTTTTTGTTTCACCTGGAGCTAATCTAAGATCTCCGATTGTTACTGTTTCTGTTCCGGCATTTGAATATTTAGGCATATCTTTCTCCCCTTAAAATTTATGTGACGTTAAAGCTTCTGCAATTCTCTTTAATTGCTCTGCTATTTCCTTCATTACTACTAACATTTTTTCTAATAAAATCTTTTTCTCTGCTTCTGCATCCATAATATTAAAATGTGGGGAGCTCGGATCTATTGACCCAGTAAAATATTTTTGGCGTGCTTTCATGCTGCTCAGCATCGCCCACTTTTATAATGCCCCCCACTTGTTTTCTCCTTTTATACTTCATCTTCCCATATAAAAATTATTTTATACCCTGCATCTAAATAGGGTTTAGCCTCTTTAGTTTCAACTATTCTTTTATTAGCTTCTGTTCTCTTATAACCATACTTATCTAAATGCCAATGAAGCCCATTAAATTCTACAACTATTCTATTTTTTGGATCTAATGCATCTGGGTTTTTCCCACTTATCCATATTGTTCCATCACCAGTAAAAGAAAACTTACCAGGATATGCTGATTCTAATATCTCCATACACTTTACTTCAAATTTATTAGGATGTATCCCAGAAGATTTAATCATCTTCCTTTTGGCTCTTTCAGCAGTTTCTTTATCCCATCTTTCCTCCAATGTTTTCCCTTTCCAACCCTGTGCTTTGATAGCATCACTCAACTTCTTTCTAGTTTCTATACTAGGAGAAATACCTTTTCTACCAGTTAAGGCCTTAGAAATCTTCTTACTTCTTGCTGCCTGATCAATTTTAGACTGTCCTAATAGATTTCTCTTTCTATATTCTGGATCTGCCCATTTCTTTTCTATGGCAACACTAATAGCTTTTGCATTGTTAGCCACACGAACATCAGTTTCTTTGGATAAACCCCTACTCCAATTCACTGATCCTTTATTTCTTTCACCTAACCATTTCCCATGTTCAATTAATCGTTTTGTTGATTTCATAATTTTATCGTAAGTCTATATATATCAATGGATTAGTCCCACCATAATCGGGCTTCTCCCGGATTAGGTGTTGGGTTTACTTCATCTGCCCTAACAATACCTTTTAAAGTTTCTAATGAAATCTTTTGATCGGAATCTCTGATAGTAAAGTACACTACGACAGAACCTTCTCTTCCCAATCTAAACTTTGCACCTTCTCCAACTGCATCTACTAATCTCTTGGCAATATCTGGGTTAAATTCATTATACTTTCCTACAATCTTAGCTTGTTTTAAGAAAGTTTCTGAATTTGCATAAACACCCGGCCACTTAATATTTCTTAACGATCCATATACCTTTGGTTCATCTATTAAAGAATCTGCAAAAGCAAGAGCAGTTGTAGTATAAGGCTCTTCTGGATACTGCATCTTTATATTAGCTTCGGCAGCAGCCGGTGAGGACATATCCTCAGCCTTTGGTTCTACACCTAGTGGTGCAACTTCAGAATCATTTGATACTTGTGATCCATCTGCCTCAAGAGGAACTGCACCTTCAGGCTGATCTTCTTCTGGTGCCAATACTGAACCCTGTTCTGCATCAATGGGTTTCTTTTCAGGATGGAAATCATCCTCTTCATTTAATCCATACTTCTCTAACAATATATCTATATTTGATTCTGTTAATCCATACTTCTCTAATAGTTCCCCTATCTTGGCCTCACCAACATCACCAGTCTTATAGAGTTTATCTAAATCAATTCTAAACAGTTTCTTTTCCTTTTCTTCTGGTGTTTCTTCTTTTTCTCCCCTATCTAACTCTGCATTATCCACACTATCAGCTTCAAGATTTTGTATAAGTTGCACAATCTTCTCAGCAGTAGAGAGTTCAACACCTAATAGTTCTGATATATGATTAGGATCTAGCTCTTCTCCTAATTCCTCTTTGAGTAACCCAAATTTCTCTAACAACTCTTGTATCTTTGATTCACCCACCTTACCCTTATTTGAAAAGGGTGAGGATATAAATGGTAAAGATTTAATATCACTTGCATGATCAGCATTAATATTTTTTATAAAATTTACCACCTTACGAACAGTATCAGCATCAATATCTAATAATTTTGATATACGATTTGGTTCCAACTCTTCCCAAAAAGTTTCCTTAATTATCTTTGAATCCCCTATATAACCTTTATATGCCGGAGCACCAAGTTCTGGGATAACCCCACTCTCTTTAGGGGTCTCAGTTTGTGGCTGATCTTGTTCCTCCCCTGTTTCAGCTCTACCCTCACCCTTCTCTACATCTTCTGTTTCTTCATCAGGCATAAGATACTTATCTACTATCTCAGTTGCTATATTTGAAAGTTCTAATTCTTGTATACCTTTCCAAAGAAAATCGGCTCTACTATCTACACTTATCTGATTTTCTTGTGCACTAAACACTACATCATCATTAGCATCCTGAATCTGTAAATCTTTAGTACCACTTTCTGAAGGAATTATAACAAAATAATAATACTCTTCCCCACCCTTGTTTCCGAAATATTCTTTTTCACCCTCAACAGTAAGTTCTTCATCTTCTTCTTCCTGTTCTGCATCTTTTTCTTTTTTAAGAGGTACTTCCTGTCCAGGTTCTCTTTCTGCTTTAGTTTTAGGATTAAGACTAGGCCCAGGTTTAGATGCAGCCTTTGGTGTATTAAATTGAGGTTCATTTGCTACAGTAGCCCCACCACCCATAAAATCATCTTCATTTACCTTAGATTCAGCAACTTCTTTGTACATTTTATCCGCTTCTTTTTGTGTTATCCAACCTTTTTCAACTCGTTTATCAAGCATTTCTTTATATCCAGCAGGAACTTTCCCTACCAAGTTTTCTTTTTTTAATTTATCAAGCGTTTCTTTAGATTCACCTAAATTTTTTCTAGTTATAACCTGTTTGATAACTTTCTCTTTCTCTGCATCAAAATGCCCAACCATTCCTTCAAGGAATTTAGGACCCTTAGTCCAAAGATAATCTTCAAACTCTAAATTACTCATATCAGCTGCATTTACAACATCTTCATTTACTTTAGTTTCATCTATTGTAAACCTCATATTAGAAAGTATTTTATCTACTACTACTCTAGGTTGAGTTGTAATATTAGCACCATCATAGAGCATATCTTCCCCAGCTTTTTTAAGTTTTTGTGATAGGCCAAATACAAAACCAGCTATAACTGACGCATTAGATTTATCCCCTCTTGGTCGAGTAACATTCCCATCCACAGAATTTTCAAATCTCTTTATAGATCTAGTATCTGTAAGACCATCAATTCTAAACACTAATGTATCTTCAGTTGAGGACTCGTTCATCTTCTTTCTCCGAGCTCTATTAATCTTAGAAACAAAAGGAGATCTCTTTCTACGTTCTTTCATCTTACTCTTTTTAATTCTATTAGCTCTCTTATCTTTACGTTCTTGCTCCTCATCCTTTTCCTTTCGTTTCTCAAGTTCAAACTCTACAGACTTTATATCTACATCAGAAACCTCATCAACATCCATTATTTCATTTACATCTTTGTTTACTTGATTAAATACCTCTCTGAAATTCATTTTACTCTCCTCCGTACCTTATTTATAATAATTCCAAGTTTTTTGTGTAAATCTGGGAGTAATTTCTTATATTCTATGTTTTCCTTCATTTCTATGCCTACATGAACAATTAATGAGGCAGTTGAAATCAACTCCTGTTCAATCGAAGTTTCTTTGCCTTCTAAGAGTTTACGAAGGTTGGTATATACACTCTTTCCTTTAAGTTTTTTAATTAAATTCTCTAATAAAACAATATCAGTTGGAAATTTAGACACCATTTCGTCTATAGTTATATAATCTCCACAAATATATGCATGTACAGCCTTATCAACCAGAGGCTCATATTGAGTTCCTCTGTATTCTTTACTAATCTCCAGTATTAGGTGGCTATATTCTTTGTACTTCATGTGTTTACTCCTTTGTAAAAGCCGATGCGGGTAAAAAGTAAAATTAAATAATAATTAAGTATAATTTATAAGAGGTATTTCTCAAAGCTCCTGGTGATAACAAATAATAATAAATTTATGGGTTTAACCCATCATTTTTTAGTTGCCAGAAATTTTTGAGGTTCAACCTGAATTTTAATATCCATAACAGATATATCTGTATAGTTATTTTAACCCCTTACCCACAACACCCTTCTAGAACTTATTGAATCGGTGCTAGAAGTTTGTCTACATCGGCATTTATTTCAATGATCGATTTTGCATTCGCCCTTTTAATTGCAAAAAACTTTTTCCAATATTCTCTATACTCCTATTTTATTGGCTCCAGTACCTTATCAATATCTACTTCAAAATCAATGGCAGTACGAGAGTTGGCTCTTTTTATCGCGGTGTCAATTTTAAAAAGTATTGTTTCCAACTCTACAATCTTTGCATCAACTACCTTTGGATCGTATTGCGGTGTTATCTCGGTTCTTTCCTTTGGTTGACCATCGCCTAGGTAATCCCACGATGTCTTTCTAATTAAATTAGCATTCCTAATCATTTGAAGATCGTGCTTTCTTGTTGAAATTGTTCTTTGCAGTACCATACCCTCAGAAATCGTTAAGTTATTCTCCATGTCCTTCCCCCTTTAGTTTAGTTACTGGTTTAAAATCAGGTGCTACCAAATACCCACTAAAGTGTAGAGAATATTTCTGAGATACTTTTATCTCAATCATAGTTTAAAATCTTTTAATATATCTAACCGAGAAGCCTTTATTGCCTGTTCCCTAGTTTCATCTATGTGTTTTGCTGTGGCCTCATCTTCTTTGGCCATCTCTTCTCTTTGTACAATAGTCTGTTCTAACAAACTACCAAAAGAATCTGGATCAGATTTATTTTCAGCAAGGTTAACAGATTTTCTTTCCCCAGTTTTCTCTTCTACCTTATTAGATTCACTCACCTTTTTTAAGATGTTGTTCCTCTCTTCGTTAGATAGAATTTCTTCTGCCATAATTACTCCTCCACAACTGCTTCTGCGACTTCCTCATTCTCTATTATATCACCCTTAGCTTCTTCTACCTTGGGTAAATCTACAACTGTAACCTTTTCTGCCTGTTCACCTTTGGTGCCTTGTGCTACCTCAAAATCTACATCCTGGCCCTCTTTTAATGATTTGTAACCTTCGGATACAATTGCACTAAAATGAACAAAAACATCCTTACCCAACTCTTCACTAGTGATAAAACCGTACCCTTTCTGATTACTGAACCACTTTACTTTACCTGTTGCCATTTCTACTTCTCCTCTTTGTCTTGATTCGTTAGTGCAATATACCTATCTTTGCATCTATGCGGGTTACGCCCCTGTCCTGCAGAATTAAATACTTCTCCGCAGTATGGGCAAGTTTGTGCTGCTTCCTTTACATCATCTTCATCTACTACCTCTTCATTTAACAACTTAATTTTGTTTAGATCTAAGTTTGAAAATAAATCTCTTAATTCATTGGTGTCTTTTTCTAAACTCATTTCATCTCCTCTTTATAATAATGACTAACTCTAGAACTCATTAATTATTTTACCCTTCTATTCTACAACCTCTTTATTACCTAGATTGCTTAGGATCTTATTGAGGTTAACTTTAAACATCAAATAACCAGACGTCTCGTTATTTTGAATATCTCTACGGATATCTATGTTAACACTATCAATAAACGCACTATCAAATTCCACAACTGTAAGATCTACACCAACACCAATTGGATCATCTCTATCACAACCAGCATTACCGGCTAATGCAAACGAACTTACTAACAAAATACTTATGGCCACTAATATTAAAATCTTCTTCATTTACTACCCTCCACACTATTAACTATTCTAGAGTTAGTCATAGTAAAACATATCACCTTCGTACTCTAAATACACATCCATTGAACCAGAGTGATTATAATTTCCGGAAGTTTTAATTTGACCATAAAACATTTTATCATACACTTCTGCTTTTACAACGGGTTTAAGTGAAATATTATATGTATCAACTATTTTTTTAACATTTAAATCACATTTAAAACAAGCCCCGTCTCCTTGGCTGTAGAACCCACTAAAATAAATACTACTATTTTCAAAACCTTTCTCTGCCAACTGTTCATCATAATAACCTGCTGATCTATGTACAACACCATCTTTATCTGTCCAATCACGTCCGATGTCACCATCCCACCATTCCCAATCAGCCACATTTTCTCTATACTCTT
>Ga0222628_1000141_pt1 | contig 36120 bp, 37 predicted proteins | sample AntAcemetageno95_FD_179860 | JGI IMG/M metagenome (GOLD analysis project Ga0222628, IMG submission 179860) | Saline water microbial communities from Ace Lake, Antarctica - #95 | ecosystem: Environmental > Aquatic > Non-marine Saline and Alkaline > Saline | place: Antarctica: Ace Lake | collected...
CTCTATCTCAACGTGCTCAGTGCCAAAAGTTTCGACGTGGAGGGCAACGGGTGTCGATACGCCAATTGCGTACGCCACCTGGATTTCAGCACGGTCTGCTAGGCCTGCCGCAACCAAATTCTTCGCAACCCATCTCATTGCGTATGCTGCAGAGCGATCTACCTTTGAAGGGTCTTTACCGCTGAAGGCACCACCGCCATGTCTTGCGCTGCCGCCATAGGTGTCTACGATAATTTTTCTACCGGTGAGGCCAGCGTCTGCTTGCGGGCCACCGATTACAAATCTGCCGGTTGGGTTGATGATGAAATTTGTGTCGCCAGTGTCGAGTCCGGAGTCCAGAAGAACTGGGCGTATCACTCGATCTAATACAAGGTTCGCAAGGTCATCTTGGCTGACATCTGGGTGATGCTGGGTTGAAAGCACAACGGTCTTTACTGCCACCGGCTTGTTACCTTCGTAGCCAATCGAGACCTGCGCTTTGCCGTCGGGACGAAGCAGGGAGGTTTCTAGCTCTCTGCGCACAAGTGACAATCGCTCCGTTAGTCGGTGGGCAATGTTTATGGGAGCAGGCATGAAGTTGGCCGTTTCGTTCGAGGCATACCCGAACATCATTCCTTGATCCCCTGCGCCGATTTCGTCGAAGTCATTACCGGAACGGGATTCAAGGGATGTGTCTACGCCCTGTGCGATGTCGGGCGACTGAGCGCCAATTGATACTGATACTCCGCACGAGGCCCCGTCGAATCCGATGGCCGATGAGTTGTAGCCAATGTCGAGAAGTTTTTGCCGGACCAGATGCGGTATTTCGACGTACCCGCTAGTTGTGACTTCGCCGGCAACCTGAACGAGTCCAGTTGTGACCAGTGTTTCAACTGCAACCCTGGCATCCGGGTCTTGCTCGAGTAGCGCATCCAAAATCGTGTCAGATATTTGATCACAGATCTTGTCTGGGTGTCCTTCGGTAACGGACTCTGAAGTAAATGTGCGTAGCGTCATTATCTAATTCTACTTACGCCCTGGACATCATCTTAGAAATAGCCCCCACCAGCCACCTGCCGAGCTCAATCTTGGTGCCGGACTCTTTAAGGATCGCCTGTTTCGTGACGAGCGTGATTTCGCTTATTTCAGATCCCAATGAACTGATGCTGTTTCCTACAACTGCGGATACGTTCTTGCTCACTAGTTTCGCTTGCGCAATAGCTTCGACATCAGCGCCATCTTCGGTGAGCGCAAAAGCCAAACAAAAAGTAGCCGGATGATTGCTCGCAAAATTGGCAATCAGGTCCTTCGTGGGTATCAGATCGATTGTTCGTGCTTCATCACGTGGAAGCTTGCCATTGAATGGTTTATCGATTCGAAAATCCGAAACGGCTGCCGCCATGACCATGATGTCACAGGGTTTATCCATGGCCTGATCTAATTCGGCAACACTGGAGGCCCTTATTACTTCAATGCCCAAAGGCATTGGGATCTCAATATTGCACGCGATTATGCGAACCGTGGCTCCTTGGTCTCGGTAAGCGGTCGCTATTTCAATCCCCATGCGTCCAGAGGATGAGTTGCCAATGAAACGGACCTGGTCAATTGGTTCTCTGGTTCCCCCGGCGGTGACTGTCACTGTCATGCCGCTAAGCGGCTTTTTACCCATAACAAAATTGACGATGTCTTCGGTTTCGGGAAGCCTTCCCGGTCCGGTGTCTGAACCGGTAAGCCGGCCGGACGCTGGTTCCATGACGCCTATGCCACGCGCTCTCAGAGTAGCAACATTGGCTTGAGTGGCCGGATTCTGCCACATCTCAGTGTGCATCGCCGGGCAGACATAAATGGCTGAAGTGGAAGCCAAGATCGCATTCATGAGAAGGTCGTCAGCGATACCGTTGGCGAGTTTGGCTAGAAAGTTGGCAGTTGCTGGAGCGACAACTATTAGATCCGCGTTAGCACCAAGCTCGACGTGTCTAACCTCGTGGACATCCTGATACATGTCATTGTCTATTGCGGTTCCAGAGAGAGCCTCAAGCGTGGCCTTTCCTATAAAGCGCAGCGCATTTTGAGTAGGAAGCGCCTGAACGGTGTGGCCATGTTCAGTAAATGCACGAATTAGATTCGCTGCCTTATAAGCGGCGATTCCACCGGTTATGCCAAGCAGAATAAGCAATTACTACCTACTTATTTGGAGTCTTCTCAAGCTTGCCCAAGTGAATTTCCTTCATGGCAATGCTTAGTGGCTTGTCATCAATGCTTGAGTCGACTAGCGGCCCAACGTAATTGAACAGGCTGCCTTCGTGGAGGGCGCTGTAATACTCGTTTATCTGACGCGCACGCTTGGATGCGAAGATGACAAGCTCGTAGTTTGAGTCGGCTCTTCCAAGCACTGAATCTATGGGCGGGTAGACAATACCCTTTAGGTTTTCTAGGTTCTCGTTCAACATTTTTATCCCTCTGACTCGCTAACGATTTTCAGTATGTCTTTACCCGTCTGGGCCAAGTCATCATTGATTAGTTGGTAATCAAACTCTTGGGCTGATGCAATCTCAGCTCTTGCGTTGATAAGTCTAGTTTGTATTTGTGATTCTGTCTCGGTCGCTCTTTCGCGAAGCCTAGATTCAAGTACCTCGAAGCTCGGGGGGTGAATAAAAATAGTGATGGCTGATGGCTCTGTCTTCATCACTTGTCTTGCGCCTTGGAGGTCGATTTCAAGTAGCAGATGGAGGCCCTCGGCATCAGCACGAATTAGCTCATCAAGCAGTGTTCCATAATAGTTATCGCCATGCACAGTTGCCCACTCCAAGAACCGGTTATCGGCGATTAGCCCCTCGAACTTGCCCTTGTCGACAAAATGGTAATGGATTCCGTCCACCTCATCTGGTCTGGCTGATCTGGTGGTCGCTGACACTGACAGCGAATAGCCTTGTGCGTTAGCCAGCAGCCAACGGACCAGGGTGCCCTTCCCCACTCCTGCGGGGCCGGCAAGAACAATCAGGCTCAAAGTTGTAACCTCGCTTTGTCTATTAGACCAGCCATAGCATTGGGACCGGCGCCGGTGAGCGCACGAGAAAGGTTAGGTATTACTCGATGAGAGCTCGCACCGAATAGCTGTTTTAGCTCCGAGAGTCGAGCTCCCTGCGCTCCAAAGCCGGGTGCAAGTATTGGCACACCGACGTCGGTCTTGGTGACAGAGCCCAAGCCGAATAAGTCAAGGTCTTGCGTCGCTCCAATTACCACTCCGCAATCCCCCAAGCCGTTGGCCTGAGCCTGTGCAAGAACCATCGCCGCGACAGTTTGACCATCTACAAGGGCTCGCTGAAGTTGATCGGCCTCTTTGTTGGAGGTCGCAGCAAGCAGAAAAATCCCTCCGGCGACGTCCCTTGCGTGCTCGAGCATCTCGACTGTTGAGTCAGGGCCAAGATATGGGCTAACTGTTAACGCGTTTACCCGAAGTGGCGAATCATCGCCAAACCACGCTTGAGAGTAGCCAAGCATCGTTGAACCAATATCGGATCTCTTGGCGTCGGCTATGACAAAAAGATCGAGGTCTCTTGCTGCCTGAAGCACTTCTTCAAGTGCGATAAAACCACTAGATCCAAATCGCTCGAAAAAAGCAACCTGGGGCTTGATTATTCCAACTCGGCCGTCTGCTGCATCTATGCACCTAAGCGAGTACTCCTTGGCGCCGTGGGCCGTATCCTCAAGTCCCCAGTTGTTTAGCTCTGTTTCGCTAGGGTCTATCCCAACGCAAAGGCTTCCGAATTGGGAAATTTTGTTTTCAAGGGTGCTTGCAAAATTATTCACCGGTCAGCTCTATTCGTTCGAGTGCATACTCCTGAAGTGGCTTAACGCTAAACCTTCCCTCTCGCACAACCTCGAAAGAACCGATTGCAGCGCTTAGTTGAGCAACTGTCGTAAATATAGGCTTATCGGCCGCTGTTGTCGCAGCTCGAATTTCGTAGCCGTCGATTCTGGCGTCGGCACCAGAGGGCGTGTTGACCACGACGTCGACTTTGCCGGCAGTAATCATGTCCACAATAGACTCCTGGTTCTGACCGGCCTGAGAGTGTTTGATGACGGCCTCTGACCTGATTCCATGCCTCTCCAGCATCGCTTGAGTTCCTTGCGTAGCCAGAATACGGAAACCGAGCTGAGCAAGGCGCCTTACTGGGAGGAGCGACTGTGGCTTATCGCGGTCGGCCACCGAAATGAATACAGTTCCTTTGGTTGGCAATGCCGACCCTGAGCCGGCTTGCGCCTTAGCGAAGGCGGTTGGGAAATCCTTGTCGATGCCCATGACCTCGCCTGTGGACCGCATTTCCGGACCAAGAAGTGAATCAACGAATCTGCCGTCGCGAGTCGCGAACCGTTTGAAAGGAAGGACTGCTTCTTTGACGGAAATCGGTGTTCCAGGCGGCAGGTGACGACCATCTCTATTTGGAAGGCCTCCCTCCGCTACCAACTCAGAAATTTTTGCACCCACCATGACTCTGGCCGCCGCCTTGGCAAGTGTTATTCCAAGCGCTTTTGATACAAACGGCACAGTTCGACTGGCCCGCGGGTTCGCCTCGAGAACGTAAAGAACATCCGAGGCCATTGCAAATTGAATGTTCAATAGGCCAATAACATTCAGCCCTCTGGCAATCTTCTCCGTAGCAGCAGCAACTCGATCGATTTGGCTTCTGCTTAGAGTAATGGGAGGCAGCGTGCAGCTAGAGTCGCCCGAATGAATTCCGGCTTCCTCGATGTGCTCCATCACTCCACCGATAAATAATTCTTCTCCATCGAAAATCGCATCGATGTCTATCTCTATGGCGTCTTCCAAAAAACGATCGACTAAGAGCGGGTGAGTTGTATCAACTAGCGCATGCTCAGCAATACGGTCAAAGTAACCATCTAATGAGTTTTGGTCGTACACAATTTCCATACCGCGACCTCCAAGAACAAAGCTGGGACGCACCAATACTGGGAATCCTATGCTTTCAACTACGGCGGTTGCCTCTTCGAGGTTTGTTGCCATTCCGTTAGCCGGCGCCAATAATCCGGCAGCGTTAAGAATGTTTTGGAACTGCCCGCGTTCCTCGGCTCGGTCAATGTTTTCAGGAGTGGTGCCTAGAATCGGTATTCCTTCGGCGGCAAGTCCATTTGCGAGACTCAGCGCTGTTTGACCCCCGAGTTGAACCATTACCCCGAGGAGCTCTCCGGTTTGAGATTCGGCGTGTATTACCTCGAGAACGTCTTCAAGGGTCAAGGGCTCAAAATAGAGCCTGTCCGCAGTGTCGTAGTCGGTGGAGACTGTTTCTGGGTTGCAGTTAATCATTACCGTTTCGATACCGATGTCGCGAAGTGCGAACGTTGCGTGTACGCAGCTGTAGTCAAACTCAATACCCTGGCCGATACGGTTAGGGCCGCTTCCAAGAATGATTACCTTTTTCTTGTTGGACGGCACTACTTCGGTGAACTGCTCGTAGGAGCTGTAGTGATATGGAGTTTGAGCTGGAAATTCACCTGCGCAGGTATCCACGGTCTTGAATACTGGTCGAAGTCCGAAACTGTGCCTAAGATTTCGAAGATCCTGCTCCGGTATGTTTCTCATGTCCGCCAATTGGAGGTCAGAAAAGCCATGTTGTTTGGCCCTCTTGAGGGAGTCCGCATCTATGGCCTCGAGATCTGAGAACCACCTTGCTGTTTCGTTTATCAGAACGATCTGGTCAACAAACCATGGATCGATTTTGGTTGCCTCAAAGACTTCGTCGGCACTGGCACCAAACCACAAGGCTTGCTGGACTTGCCCAATTCGACTTTCGGTTGGAGTACTCATCGCAACCAAAAGTTCGGCTGGGTCTTGACTTAAGGTGGGAAAGTGAAATGAACTGCCGCGCTTTTCTAGAGACCGGAGAGCCTTTTGCAGCGCTTGCGAGAAAGTGCGCCCAATTGCCATTGCTTCGCCAACGCTCTTCATGGTCGTAGTGAGAGTCGGGTCTGCTGCCGGGAACTTCTCAAATGCGAAGCGGGGCACTTTGACCACTATGTAATCAAGGCTCGGTTCGAAGGAAGCAGGCGTGACCATAGTGATGTCGTTCGGAATCTCGTCGAGGGTATAACCAATTGCTAGCTTTGCCGCAATTTTCGCAATGGGGAATCCGGTCGCCTTAGATGCAAGTGCAGAGGACCGACTGACCCTTGGGTTCATCTCTATGACAATTACGCGGCCGTCCTTTGGATCGACCGCGAATTGGATATTGCAGCCACCAGTATCGACGCCAACATCTCGAATGATGCGAATCGCGATGTCACGAAGATTTTGGTACTCCCTGTCGGTCAATGTCATTGCCGGAGCGACAGTTATTGAGTCACCGGTGTGCACTCCGACCGGGTCAAAGTTTTCAATTGAGCAAACCACAACGCTGTTGTCATTTTTATCGCGCATGAGCTCCAGCTCATACTCTTTCCAGCCGGTTATTGACTCCTCGATTAGAACTTCGGTAGTAGGAGACGCCTGAAGGCCAGCACCGGCTATTCGTATGAGGTCCTTTTCATTGTAGGCAAAGCCTGATCCCAATCCCCCCATTGTGAAAGAAGGGCGAACAACCATCGGATAGCCAATGTCGCTTGCTATCGCAAGCACTTCTTCCATGTTGTGCGCAACTGCGGAAATGGCTACGTCTGCTCCAGCGTTCAAGACAACTTGCTTGAATTCGACTCGATCTTCCCCCGCCCTAATTGCCGCCACGTTTGCCCCAATAAGTTCAACCCCGTACTTTTCAAGCGAACCACGTTCGAACAAAGCCATCGCTGCATTCAGGGCCGTCTGGCCACCGAGTGTCGGGAGTATGGCGTCCGGACGCTCCTTTTCGATAATTGCCTCAATCACCTCTGGAGTTATTGGTTCGATGTAGGTTGCATCTGCAAAGTCAGGGTCAGTCATGATGGTGGCTGGGTTGGAATTTACTAGAATCACGCGGATGCCTTCTTCTTGAAGAACCCTGCAGGCTTGAGTTCCTGAGTAGTCAAACTCACAGGCTTGCCCGATCACGATTGGGCCTGATCCAATCACGAGGACAGACCGAATATCTTGTCGCTTTGGCATTACTTGGACTCCTTGATTGCGTCTAGAAACTTGTCGAACAAATAATGGCTGTCGTGCGGCCCAGCTGCTGCTTCAGGGTGGTACTGGACAGAGAACGCTGGAATATCGACGCACTCAAGTCCCTCTACGACCTGATCATTGAGGCCACGATGTGAAACTTTCACTTGTCCGAACCCAAGCGGTGACTCGGCGCTATCGGATTCCAATTTGACTGCAAAGCCGTGGTTGTGTGCCGTTACCTCGACTCGTCCCGTCTCTTTGTTGATTACCGGCTGATTTATGCCTCGGTGGCCAAATTTGAGCTTGTATGTGTCAAAACCCAACGCCCGTCCAAGTAATTGATTTCCGAAGCATATTCCAAAAAATGGTTTTTTCGTGCCAAGAAGTTCGCGCAGCATTGAGACCTGATTGCCGCTGGCTTCCGGGTCACCTGGGCCATTGGAGAAAAAGAATCCATCTGGTGATGACGCCATGATTTCAGCAGCGCTAATGTCAGCAGGGAACACTTCTATCTCCAAGCCACGCATTGCCAGGTGCTCCAGGGTCGATTTCTTTATGCCCAAATCAAGCACGGCTACCTTGCCAACAGTTTTGCCTTGGCTAGGAATCAAGTAACTTATCGAAGTCGAGACTTGACCAGAAAGGCTCTGGCCTTTCATTTCGGGGGCGGCGCGCACTAGTGCGAGCATTTCATCCGTGGACATCTCTTGTTCACTGGAGAAAATGCCAGCTCGCATCGCACCAAGACTGCGAACATGGAGGGTTATCGCTCGAGTGTCAACGTTCGAAATACCAACGATGTTGTTTTCTATCAGGTCCTGATCGAGGGTTTTTTCGGAGCGATGGTTACTAGCTATTCGTGATGGTTCCCGAACAATGTAACCCGCAACCCAGATTTTGCTGGACTCGGCATCTGTGACATTGGTACCAACAATCCCGATGTGCGGAAATGTTTGCATAACAATTTGTCCGGCATAAGAAGGATCCGTCAGGGTCTCCTGGTAGCCGGTCATTCCAGTTGCGAAGACTAACTCTCCAACGCTTACACCCGCTACGCCATAGCGCTCGCCATCGAATATGGATCCGTCTTCCAGTACCAGATGTGCTTTATGCAAAACTAACTCCCAATGTCTCGATCAAGGCCTTCTTAATCTCGTTATGTCTCTGTTTGTCTCGGAATCGAAGGTTTGTGACAAGACCGACGTTGTTGTGGCGCCAGGTAATGCTAATTAGACCTTTAGCCTCCACTCCTCTATCTATCGTTGCGTTCACTTCGCTTAGTGACTCGATTGAGGAGACGGGAATCGTGAAGTCCACTTCCCCATTTCGGGACAGCCCAATTCCACTCTTGCCGAGCCAGAGTCGTGCGTTTCCCCTATTACCAAGCCCTTGTGCCCACACTTTTGCAAGAAGATCAGATGAAAACACGGTGCTCACGTAGAGCACCTCTCCCAAATCGTTTTCGGCAGAAAAGGCCGGCAAATCGTACAGAATTCTTTCTTGAGATCGTCGCCTGAATCGAATTCTAATGAGAATAAGAATGGCGATTGTCGGGACGATTAGAAGGGCAAGTCCTCCGATAAGTTCTCGCGTCATTTCTGGTCCCTTACTGATTGGTCGATCATCGTGAATTGGCCTTGGTAAATGGTGTGCTGCACTCGTCCAATGAATTCGAGCCCCAAGTATGGGTTGTTGCTTGACTTGGATTGGTTCATTTCGGCCACCCCTATTCTTTCATGAGGATTGAATACCGTGATGTTCGCCTGGACGCCAACTTTGATAAGGCCATGATTATCGAGGCCGGCCAATTTGGCTGGACGCTTGCTGATGATCTCCTCGAAGAGCTTCCAGTCACCTGCTCCAGATTGAATTAGAACTTGGTGCAGGATGCTCGCGGCCGATTCTAGGCCGAGCATTCCAAATGCCGCGTTCTCCCATTCGCAGTCCTTCTTTTCACCTGAGTGGGGGGCATGGTCGGTTCCTAACATGTCTATTGTTCCGTCCATAAGCCCAGCCAACAGAGCTTTATTGTCATCAGCAGTTCTTAGTGGAGGATTCACTTTGTAAACCGGATCGTAGGACCGAACCAAATCTTCTGTCAGTAAAAGATGATGTGGAGTGACTTCTGCGGTTATTTGTATACCCTTGGCTTTTGCCCATCTAACAACCTCGACTCCTCCTCCGGTGGTCAGGTGACAAATATGCAGCCTGGCTCCAGTTTCTTGAGCTAACTGAGCATCCCTCGCGATTATCTGCTCTTCCGCTATTGCCGGCCACCCAGTTAGACCCAGTTCCGTTGCAACTGCGCCCTGGTTCATTTGCGCTCCGACAGTCAGACTTGGGTCCTGCGCGTGCTGAGCTACTACACCGCCAAATTTCTTTACCTCGAGAAGGGCCTGCCTCATGAGGTTTTCATCATGGACGCACATGCCGTCGTCGCTGAACATGGCTACCTTCGCTCGCGAACTGGACATGTCTTGAATATTTGCGAGTTCCAGCCCCTTGAGACCCTTGGTAACAGCTCCGATGGGTTGCACGAAGCACAGTCCAGCCTCCATGCCCAAGTCGTACACGCGCTCAATTACCAGCGAATTGTCCGCAACTGGTTCTGTGTTTGCCATTGCGCAGATAGCCGTATAGCCGCCGGCAGCCGCGGCCCTAGAACCGGACAAAACGGTCTCGCTAGCCTCGAAACCCGGTTCTCTAAGGTGAGTGTGTGGGTCGACAAAGCCGGCTAAACAAATTAGATCTGTGCAGTCGGTCCCGGAGTCTGCAATCCGACCAATCTCAACTATTTGGCCCGCATCTATCCTTATGTCTTGGACAGAGCCATCGGACAGGGTCAGGTTTTTTAGAATTATCAATTGGTCACCTCTCCAGACAAAACTCGATGCAGGACCGCCATCCTGACTGCCAAGCCATTCTCAACTTGCCTAAGCACTGCAGATCGAGGGTCATTAGCAGCCTGATTCGAGATCTCTAGGCCACGGTTCATTGGGCCGGGATGCATAATTACCGTTTCTTTGCCGAGCTGCCCCAAACGTGTCTGGTCCAGCGACCAATTCTTTACGTAATCCCTGGTGGTAAAGGCCTCGTTTTTCAACATGCGTTCCAGTTGCACTCTTAGCATCATCACCACATCTGGTTGTTCTGCGAGTGCTTCATCAAAGCTTTTGTAAACCTTTGCGCCCATAGCCGCGATTCCCTCTGGAACGAGCTCAGCGGGACCAGCAACGCTGACCGCTGCCCCCAAAAGCGAGAGCAAAAGTATATTGCTTCTGGCGACCCTGGAGTGTTCTAAGTCTCCGACAATCAAAACCTTGACGCCAGTAAGGTCACTACCCGATAGCTTCAACTGCCTGATTGTCAATGCGTCCAATAGGGCCTGGGTGGGGTGTTCATGCCTTCCATCGCCAGCATTAATAATGCTCGCGGAAACCCAACCCCTATTGGCAAGCGCATGGGCAGCGCCTGACATTGGGTGCCTCACGATTATGGCAGCAGCACCGAGGGCTTCTAAGGTCTGCGCTGTATCTTTCAGTGACTCACCCTTCGACGCGCTCGAGGCCTGCGCGTCAAAGTTGATTACATCTGCACTTAGTCGCTTCGCAGCAATTTCAAAGCTAATTCTGGTTCTAGTTGAGTTTTCATAGAACAAATTCACTACTGTCTTACCCCGGAGTGCAGGCAAGCTCTTGACTGTTCTCTGGTTTACTTGACTTAGCTGTTGGGCACTGTCGAGAAGAGCCACGGCTGAATCCCTAGTGAGATCCCGTATCGAAATTAGATGCTTCATCCCGAGATCACAACCTGATCGATGCCGTCACTGCCCAGCAGTTGAACCGAAACTCGTTCCGCAACGGATGTGGGGAGATTTTTCCCGACAAAATCGGGTCGTATTGGCAATTCTCTGTGACCTCGATCAACAAGGACTGCAAGCTTTACTTGCTTAGGTCTGCCATAGCCAGTCAACGCATCAAGTGCCGCCCTAACGGTTCTGCCCGAAAATAGAACGTCATCAACTAACACCACAACTTTGTTGTCAATGCCAGAAATTGGAAGCCTGGTTTCTAGAATCTCGCGTTCGGCATTTACCAAATCGTCCCGATACATAGTTATGTCCAGTATCCCGAACTCTATGCTTTGGTTTGGCTCGATGGCTTCTAGAATTTCAACAATCCGCTTGGCTAACTCAACGCCCCGAGTTGGAATACCTAAAATCACCAGGTTTTCCGGGCCCTCATTGGCCTCTAGAATTTCGTGGGAGATGCGCCTCAGCGCTCTGAGAATGTCTGGTCCATCTAGGACTGCGCGTTGTGACAATTTCTACTCCTTCTTCGCCTCGCAGGACGATTTTAAAGGACAACTTGTTCGAAATTATAACAGCCTCAAAGAGCCTGTGTGCCCTTCGCAAGTCGAGCCAATACTCCATTTACAAATTTCGGTGAGTCGTCGGTGGAATATTCACTAGCTAGTGTCACAGCTTCTGCGATTGCAACTTCGTTGGGAACATCCTCATTAAAAAGTATCTCCCACGCTCCGAGACGCAGGATGGAACGGTCGATGTTAGGCATTCTTTCGAGCGACCAACCGTCTGAAATCTGTCGTAGGTCGTTGTCGATCTGCGCCAAGTTTCGAGTTACGCCGATCACAATTGCCTCGGCATAGTCAAAAATCGCTGCCTGATTCTGTCTATCAGCCACGCCTGCCGCCGTGTCCTGCAAAAGCTCGGTGGCGTCACTGTTTCTAATTTCTGAGGCATAAAGTGCATCAAGTGCCCGTTTGCGAGACTTGCTTCGAGAGCTCAACTAGTCGCTCACGCGTCCTAGGTAGTCACCGGTTCTGGTGTCGACTTTTACCCTGGTGTTGTTCTCAATAAATAACGGTACTTGGATTTGGTATCCCGTCTCCAAAGTAGCTGGCTTCGAGCCGCCGGTGGAGCGATCACCCTGCAGGCCGGGCTCCGTGTATGTAATTTCTAGCACTACCGATGGTGGAAGCTCTACGTAAAGTGCGGAGCCCTCATGAAGAGCCACCGTGGCGTTCTGGTTTTCCAGAAGGAAGTTAGCCACGTCGCCGACTACCTCAGCTGGCACTGATAACTGATCGAAATCAGAGGTATCCATGAAGACGTAGCCGGAACCATCGTTGTACAGGTACTGCATGTCGCGTCTGTCAACGTTTGCGGTTTCAATCTTCGCTCCCGCGTTGAAGGTCCTGTCAACGACTTTTCCAGAGATAACGCTTCTGAGTTTTGTTCTCACGAAGGCAGGGCCCTTGCCTGGCTTTACGTGCTGGAATTCGATGACAGCCCACAGCTGACCTTCAATTTTCAGAACCATGCCGTTTTTTAAGTCGTTTGAGCTGGCCATTGTTTTCTCCTTAGCGCCTTGCAAATTCTAGCGGCGGGTTAGTTGTTCTAAAGCCAGTAGGTAACTATCGACACCAAACCCCGCTATGACGCCCGTGGCGACCCCTGAAATAACGCTGTTGTGCCTAAAAGTCTCTCGGGTGTGTGGATTAGTGATGTGAACCTCGATAAGTAAGAGACCTGCTCCAGTAAGCGCGGCACAGGCGTCTCTAAGTGCATAGCTGTAATGGGTAAACGCCGCAGGGTTGAGCACGACTGATGATTTTTCTAAAATCGCCTCATGAATCCAGCCAATGAGTGTCTCTTCGCTGTTGGTTTGGAGTACTTTTATCTTCTGATCCTGGGCTACAGCCCAAGTCTGCAAGGAGGCCTCAAGGTCACCAAGAGAAAAGGTTCCATAGACTTCAGGCTCCCGAGCGCCCAGCAGATTCAGATTTGGTCCGTTTAGAACGTAAATTACCGACATGTCCTAAACCCTATTCAACTATTGCCTGAAAAGCTGTGAAGACAAGTTCGGGCGTGGGAGCATTTAGCATTGACGGCTTCCCAATTTTGTCAAGCACTACAAACCTTAGAGACCCAGCTCTAGCCTTTTTATCCTTTTGCATCGTATCCAAAAGTTGTGGCCAGCGATCCGCCCGGTAGGAAGTTGGAAGACCAAGTGCCTCAAAGACGCTGCGGTGCCTAATGACATCGGCCTCCGATAACTTTCCCGAAAGCATTGATAGCTCGGCGGCGAAAACCATGCCAATTGAGATTGCTGCCCCATGTCGCCACTTATATCTTTCGGCATGTTCAATTGCATGGCCTAGAGTGTGCCCATAGTTTAGAAACTCGCGCTCTCCTGTTTCATTGAAGTCTCTCGAGGTAACACCCTCTTTGATTGCCACCGAGCGCCTGATGAGCTCCTCGAAGACACTCGATGCTGGATCAGTAGCGGCCGGGTCATTCTCCAGAGTGTCTAGAATCCATGGGTCGGCAATAAAGCCGTATTTCACGACTTCGGCCATTCCAGCCAAGAGCTCATTTCTAGCCAAGGAATGAAGCGTGTCAAGGTCTATAACAACGCTGTGAGGAGAGTGGAAAGCTCCAACTAGGTTCTTCCCTTCCGTTGTATTAATTCCAGTTTTTCCGCCAATTGCTGCATCGACCATTCCTAGCAAGGTGGTGGGTATTAGTACTGATCGAACTCCCCTTAGCCAAGTTGCGGCAACAAAACCAGCTAGATCGGTAGTCGAACCGCCACCAAGGCCAATGACGGCGTCATTGCGGTTGAAATCTGACTTCCCCATGATCTGCCAGCAAAATGCTGCTACCTCTACTCGCTTTGCGTCCTCTGCCGCGGGGACCTCCGCGAGTAGAACCTCAAACCCGGAATCCTTGAGGTTTTCTGACAGTGCTTCGGCAGTTGTCGCGAGGGGTTGCGGATAGACAATCAGCACTTTTTTTACGCCGCTGAGAGTAGTAGGAATCTCATTCAATAAAGCTCGTCCAATCAAGATATTAGACATATTTTCTGACCTCTGACTCTAAGTTTTTCATGATGGCACCAACGGAGGTGTTTGCGGTATTTACGGTAGCGACTGAGACTTCCTTGTAAAACTCGAGCCTGTCCTGATATATCTGCTGCCAGATTTCCGGGTCGTCTTTTAGTAGCGGCCGCTTGGAGACATTTAGCGATCGAAGAACAAACTCCATGTTTGTGTCCAGGAAGATTGTCGCATTTTGGCTAAGCAGCGCTCTGTTTTCTTGAGACAAGACTATTCCGCCTCCAGTTGCGACGACGCCTTTACCATCCAGCGCTCTAACCAGTGCTGCTGACTCAAGTTCTCGAAAATAAGCCTCTCCCTTTACCGCAAAGAGATTCTTGATTGAGCCATGCTCGGCAGTAACCATCTTGTCAGTGTCTACAAAGGGTAGATCTAGAATTTTGGCAAGGCGTTTGCCAAGCGTCGTCTTACCAGCGCCCATAGGGCCTACCAGTACGATCGAGCCCATCACTATTGTCTGACAATCCTCGATTGCAACGCCGATGGGATGCTTTCGAGGTAAGAGTTCATGTTGCGGAGAACCTCTTGGACTGAGTCGCCACCGAACTTTTCCAATACGGCATTAGCAATAACCAATGCGACCATCGCCTCTACAACTACCCCAGATGCAGGAACGGCACAAACATCGCTGCGCTGGTGGTGAGCGGTGGTTGATTCACCTGTGCCCGTGTCGATTGTCTGCAGCGCCCTTGGGACAGTGCTAATTGGCTTCATTCCGGCTCTAACACGAACTATCTCGCCGTTGGTCATGCCCCCCTCGATGCCTCCAGCTCGATCCGTTAGGCGCTGAACACCCTGATCGCTGTTCACGATTTCATCGTGAGCGACGCTACCGCGACGTCTTGTTGTCTCAATTCCATCGCCAATTTCCACAGATTTCATGGCTTGAATGCCCATCACAGCAGCTGCTAACTGGGAATCCAATCTGCGATCTGAGTGGACGTAGCTGCCGAGTCCCGGAGGGCAACCGTAAACAAGCGTTTCACAAACTCCGCCAACAGTGTCGCCAGTCGAATGGCAATCATCTATTTCTGCGACCATTGCGTCTGAATCTGCCTTTTCGAAGCATCTCACGGGATCGGCATCTAGATAAGCTAAATCCTTCGGTGAAGGAAGGGTTTCGGACTTAGAGATGGCAGCGCCAATTGCAACGGTGTGAGTGACTAGTTCGATGCCAAGTTCCGATAAGAATTTCTGAGCTATGGCACCTAGTGCGACACGAGTTGCGGTTTCACGGGCGCTCGCTCTTTCAAGAACCGGCCTGGCCTCATCAAAGCCATACTTTTGCATCCCGGTGAAATCTGCATGCCCGGGACGTGGACGCGTCAAGGGTGCAGCACGACCTCCACTTAGCTTGTCAGCATCCACTGGTGCCGCGCTCATTACGGTTTCCCACTTCGGCCACTCGGTGTTGGCTATCCGAATTGCTATTGGTCCACCCTGTGACAGGCCAAATCTGATTCCGCTAGACAGTGAGATGAGATCCTGTTCGAATTTCATTCGTGCTCCGCGGCCGTAGCCGAGCCTTCTTCTGGCCAGAGCCTGCTGGAGGTCCTCGTCCAGAATTGGCACACCAGCGGGGAGGCCCTCAATGACCCCAATTAATTCCGGGCCATGTGATTCACCGGCAGTTATCCATCTAAGCATCTCCCTATTTTGCCATGTCTAGTGCTCGCTTGATGGCTTCTATCAAAATCTCTTCATCTCGTAGCGGAGCGTTTGGGTCAAGTCCAGTGAAAATTCTTTGCTGGCCGACTGCTTGCCAAATAAGCATTTCGAGACCGGATACAAATGTTTTGAACGATGCGCCAGCTTGGTACGCATCGATTCCGTAATCGGCACTGATTATCACGCCGGGGTAATCAGTGCCTTGTGAAATAAGTCCAGACAACGCCTGACCCGGGATAGTGCTAACAACTAGGTCCGCTGAAAGAGCGTTCTCAAGGTCTTTCTTAGATGCGTCAAATCTGTCTGCAAGCTTTTTTGCTGCATCTTGGTCACGACCCCAAAGCATCAATTTCGAACCCTGGAATGCCGCTAAGGCTGATCTGGCGGTCGCACCGGTTCCAAGAACTGCAACGGATTGAAAGGTCAAGTCATTGGTAGCCTGGCGCAGTCCGAAGACGTCGGTGTTGTAACCGGCCCATCCGGACTCAGTTTTTTTCAAAGTATTGACTGACTCCGTGCGCTGCGCCCAAAAATCAAGCTCATTTGCAACTGCGAAGGCCTGATCCTTTAGCGGCATCGTCAGGCTTAGCCCAGACAGTCCATGCTTACTTTTCAAAAAACTTGCTAGGTCGACTACGTCATGAGATTTGTAGTCGGCGTCGGTACTAAGGTGATTGAAGATGGCGCTATGTATCAACGGTGACTTTGAGTGAAGAATCGGAGATCCAAGCACCGCGTAGTGCTTAGTCATAATCGGGGCTGTCCCTAAGCCACTGCCGGTAGATTTCGGCGGCAATTTCATGTTCACGTAATGTCTCGGAGAAGACGGTTTCACCAGTGTCAAGGTTTATCGCAACGAAGTACAGCCAGGCGCCGTCCGCAGGACGAAGCGCAGCGTCGATGGCTAAACCCCCGGGATTCGTTATCGGTCCAATTGGTAGTCCACGATGGCTGAATGTATTAAAAAGTGATTCGGTGTCCTTCAGCCCTTCCTGGAAAGAGTCGAGGCTTCCCTCGTATCGATACTTCACAGTTTGATCTGACTGAAGCGCCATGCCGATGTCCAGTCTGTTCAGAAACACGCGGGAGATCTTGTACAAGTCCTCCTCGAACCTGCCCTCGCTCGCGACCATGGAAGCCAAAGTCAACGTGGGAAGTGAGTCGGCAAGTGGAATCTCGTATTTCAATAACTCTTGCTCCATGCGGTCGACCATTGCTTTGATGACTTCGTCCGCTTCTGGGTTTGGGTCAAAGCTGTAGGTTGCTGGAAACAAATAGCCCTCGATGCTGGGGGCATTAGACGGAATCCTGGAGATCTGGTTTGCAATTCCCGCTTCTAGATCAGATATTGAAATACCCAAGTCCTCCGACAACCTTGGAAGGACCTGTGCCACGCTGAGGCCCTCGGGGATGGTCGTTGAAACGCTAAGTCGATTGTCTCCAGACATCAAAAGCTCTAAAGCGGCCGAGCCCGATAGCTTGGTAGGAAACTCGTAGCTGCCGGGGAAAATTACCAAATCAACGTTCAGCATGTCCCGATAGATGGCATCGAAGCTCTTGATGATATCTGCCTCGACCATTTTTTTGGCTACGTCCTCGCCAGTATCCCCCGGTGAAATTAGCAGCACAGTGCTGGGTCCAGCCTGCCCATCGTAGTCTTCTACCTGAAAACGAGACAGAAAGTCTTGAACACTGGAGCTTGCGACAAATAAACCGCCGCCGACTATCGTCCCGACTACAACAATCGAAATAATCGCGGCGAGCCAGGAACGCTTTGAGCTCTTCTTTGGCGGCACCGGCTCCAAACCATCAGTCATCCAAATTGTCCAATCCTCTTCCGGCTAACTCTCCGTGCTTCTCTGAAGCAAGCGCGAACTCCAATATAAGACAAGCAGCGGAGGCATCAATTATTGACTTTTGCTGTTTTGCATTCTTGCCGGCTTGTCGAAGAGATTGTTGCGCTGTTTTTGAGGTGAGTCTTTCGTCAATAAGCCTGACTGGAATCCCCTGCAAGGCAATCAGTTCGGCGAAATCGATTGCCATTCTGGTGCTGGCTGTATGGCCGCCTCGAAGAGAAAGAGGGAGGCCGACGTAGATGCACTCGGCATTCTTCTCGTTGTAAATATCCACAAGCTGTGCAATTGCGGTTTGGCCTTGACTAATAACTGAATGCGGAATTGCAAGCGAGTCAACAGAAATAGCAACTCCGATGCGAGCAAGCCCCACATCTACGGCAATTTTTCTCATCACACCATTGCGGCAGCCGCCGCGATTGCCTGAGCAAGCTTTTCAACGTTAGTTCCGCCGCCCTGGGCAAGCTCAGGCTTTCCGCCACCGCCACCGCCTAGGACTTTGGATGCCACCGAAACTAGTTCCCCAGCTTTATAGCCCTTTGTCACTGAAGCTGGGCCGGCAACAACAATCACCACGGCGGCGCCGCTGGCCTTGCTGCCCAAAATCACGATAGAGGCGGCGCCAAGGTGAGACTTTAGGCCCATAGCCAGAGTACGAAGCTGATCTGAATCTGAGATGTCCACCTCTAGCGCAAGAAGGTCAATTCCGTTTACTGAAGTCGCGGCCTTGGCCAGGGTGGGTATTTGACTTTGAAGCTTGGCAGTTTGCATGTCCGAGACCACTTTGATGGAAGCCTTTAGTTCCGCCAACGACTCAGTTACTCGAGCCTCGACCTCGCTGGCGGGAGCCTTCAGCTGGAGTGCCAGTCTTCTGACTAGATCGCGCTCGGCCTGAAGTGAAGTTAGCGCCTCCATGCCTACGAGCGCTTCTATTCTTCTCGACCCAGAGCCAACAGACGCTTCCGATACGACGCCTACCAGGCCAATTTGAGCAGTTCTTCCGACATGTGTGCCACCACAGAGTTCTCTTGACCATGGGCCGCCGACTTGAACAACTCTTACCTGTTCATCATAGGTTTCTCCAAATAGGGCTATTGCCCCGAACTCTTTGGCCGCCGCGACTGACATGAATTGCGCGGTAACTGACAAATCTGATCTAATAGCGAGGTTTGAGACCTCTTCGATTTCGCTTTTAGTGGCCTCGCTTAGGCTCTCGCCCCATGCGAAGTCCAACCTCATGTAACCCGGGCGATTATACGAACCCGATTGCAAAGCCTGAGGGCCTAACACTTGCCTGATCGCAGCGTGGACGACATGCGTGGCGCTGTGCGACTGGCAGGCCCCAAGTCGCCAATCCGCGTCCACAATGGTGGTGGCTGCCGAATTGACTGCAACCTCACCGAAAGCGACTTTTACCTTGTGCGCGAATAGCCCCTTGACGGGTTTTTGGACATCTAAAACATCGAGCGTAAAGCCATCTCCAGTTATGGTTCCGGCGTCAGCTGCCTGTCCACCTGATTCTCCATACAGGGATGTTGAGTTCAGAAACACTTCCCCGATTTGTCCTTGGCTCAAGGTTTTGACGGATACGCCGTCCCTAACAAGACCAATAATTGTTGCGGTGCCCTCTAGAGAGTCGTAGCCGGTAAATAGAGTTTCCCCCTGGGAGCGAACTTCGCTATAAACCTGGAGTGACCCTCCGCCCATTTTCTTGTCCTTGGCATCCTGCTTGGCCCGCTGTTTCTGTTGATCCATGAGCTCAATAAAACCTTCTCGATTTACTTCAAGTCCTGACTCGGCCGCGATTTCGACTGTTAGGTCAATTGGGAACCCATAGGTGTCGTGCAACTCAAACGCCGTGGCGCCGGACAGGATTCCATTTGCCTCAGCAATTGCTTGCTCAAGTACTAAAGTTCCGGTTTCTAAGGTTCTGGCGAATCCCGTCTCCTCGGAGAGGGCACTTCTAAGAATTCGTGGGAAGTTCTCTTCTAGCTCGGGGTATGCCTCAACCATGGCATCCTTGCTAACTGTAAACAGCTTCTCAAAACTGCTTTCAGTTACACCGAGAAGCCTCAGAGCTCTAATTGAACGCCGCAACAGCCTGCGAAGAACGTATCCGCGTCCTTCGTTAGAGGCGCTCACTCCATCGGACATCAGCATCAGAGAGGATCGAATGTGGTCGGCGATGACCCGCATTCGGACATCATCAATTTCGAGGGCTCCGTATTTCTTACCGCTCAACTGACTTGCTAGATCTATTAGAGGACGTATCTGATCAATCTCGTAGATGTTCTCGACTTCTTGAAGCAAGAATGCGACCCGCTCCAGCCCCATTCCAGTGTCGATGTTTCTTGCCGGTAGGTCACCTATTATTTCGAAGTGATCCTTGGTGCCACCGTCCGCGCGCTCATACTGCATGAAGACAAGATTCCAGATTTCAATGTAGCGATCTTCGTCCGCAGCCGGGCCACCCTCAACCCCATAATCGGGTCCACGATCAAAATATATTTCCGAGCACGGCCCCGCGGGTCCCCTTTGACCCGTTGACCAATAGTTATCTGCCATTCCGCGCTTTTGAATTCGCTCCATGGGCACATTGGTGTGGTCCAACCACAACTGAATCGATTCTTCGTCGTCTTCATAGACCGTTACCCAAAGTTTCTCAGGGAGAAATCCATAGCCGCCGGCCTCAACAGACGACGTCAATAATTCCCAGGCATACGTAATGGCCTCTTTTTTGAAATAGTCACCAAAACTAAAGTTTCCGTTCATCTGGAAAAAAGTGCCGTGGCGGGTCGTCTTACCCACTTCATCGATGTCAAGTGTTCTGACGCACTTTTGAACCGAGGTTGCCCGCTTATAGGGTGGCGGCATAACCCCCGTCATATATGGAATGAACGGCACCATTCCTGCTACGACGAACATGAGTGTTGGGTCGTGGCTTATGAGCGGAGCGCTAGGGACAATCGTGTGCCCTTTACTCTCAAAGTAGGACAGCCACCGACGCCTAATTTCGGCAGTCTTCACTTGCTACTTCTTAGGTTTAGCTGATTTTTTCAGTTCAGCTTCGCGCTCTTGGTAGCCTGCTGCTATCGAGTCCGAGAAATCCTTTGCCGCCATGCGTATTTCATCCACGGCACCCTGAGTCTTTGGGTTATCCCGAAGCTGCTGCAGCGCTAGTGCGCCCATTCCAATGCCTGCTATGAACCAACCTAGTTTTGACATGACTACCTCCGTTTGCCGAACACTTTAGCTACGCCCTGAACGACGCCAAATAACTTTGTCAACGGTCCACCGACCGAAGCGGTGAACACTGCAACCAGTGAGCTTATGTTAGTCGTGACCTGTTCCACGTCTTTGGTTATGTTGTCAACGCGCTTTAGCTGCTTGTTTGCCTCGGCAAGCGTCGTTTTAGCTTCCGCAAGAATAGGCTCGAATTCAGCATTGAAGGTGGTGACCGTCGCAGCTGTTTGATCCAGTAGCTTGCCGAGCTTGACTAGAGGGAATCCCAGCAGAATCACCAACAGCCCGGCGCTAGCGGCCAGAATGACCACTGCTATTTCGCCGCCTGTCATGTCTCTAACTACCTAGCTGCGTAGAACTCAACTACAAGCTGTACTTCACAAGTCACAGGAACCTCTTCGCGCTTTGGACGACGAAGAAGCGTCACCTGTAGCTTGTCTAGATCGACTGCGAGATACTCGGGGGTCTTTGCAAGCACATCGGAGTTACCCCCTGCCGCCGCAACCTGGAAAGGTTCGGTTCGCTCTGACTTGTCATGAACGTGAATCATCTGTCCTGGCTTCACGCGGAAGGACGGACGGTCAACTCTTTTGCCATCCACAAGGATGTGACGGTGAACCACCATCTGGCGTGACTGAGCAATCGTGCGGGCCATACCCGAACGAAGAACTAGTGCATCAAGACGCATCTCTAATAGCTCAACCAGGTTCTCACCGGTCAGGCCAGCAGTGCGCTTGGCTTCCTTGAATGTGTTGCGAAGCTGTGCCTCGCGAATTCCGTACTGAGCACGTAAGCGCTGCTTCTCGCGGAGACGAACTGAGTAGTCAGAGTCAGTCTTGCGCTTGGTGCGACCGTGCTGACCTGGACCATAAGGTCGCTTTTCCATGTACTTTGCAGCTTTTGGCGTCAATGCGATGCCCAGGGCACGCGATAGACGGGTCTTGCTGCGGGATCTAGTTGCCTTCGACAAAAAGGTACCTTTCAAATCAAACTTTAGATTGGATATTTCGTAGTGTCCAGATTACAGCCGCTGAATCCAGATAACCCGAAAATCCTACCAGAGCGAACGGTCAAGTGTCACTATCTGGCAAGGATTTTTCTAATCAGTTCGACTCGTTTGGCCAATTCAGCTTCAAACCCGTGCTCGGAAGGGTGATAAAAAATTTCATCGCCGTCTCGATATGTTTGCGGTAGAACTCCCCTTGGGTCATCGTGTGGGTACTTGTAGCCCACGGCTCCGGTTGACCTAAGTGCTGCAGGTACCGGCTTAGTGCTGGCCGCTTCGACTGAGGCCATCGCCATGTTTATGGCCTGGTAGGCACGATTTGACTTTGGGGCTAGTGCCAAGTAAATCGTTAGTTGGGCCAAGGGGATTCTGCCCTCTGGCATTCCAATGCGTTCAACCGTCCCGGCCGTTGCTTCTGCTAGCACAAGTGCATGTGGGTCTGCCAAGCCAACATCTTCGCTCGCAAGAATCATTAGTCTGCGCGCTATGAATCTTGGATCCTCACCGCCTGCAATCATTCTTGCCAAATAGTGAATTGCACTGTCCGCATCAGAGCCACGAACCGATTTGATGAATGCGCTGATGGTGTCGTAGTGCTGATCCCCCGCCTGGTCATAGACAATTGTCGACTGCGCTGCCAACTTGGCGGATTCTAAGCTGACAGAGTTACCTGAACCATTGGCTGCCGCCTCCATGAGGGTGAGAGCCCGTCTGGCATCTCCGCTGGAAATTTTCGCCAGATATTTCAGCGCATCGGTTTCGAAGCTTGCATCCGGCAAACCACTGTTTGACTCGAGTGCACGGTTCATTATCGATAAAACATCAGTGTCATTCAATGGTTCAAGCTTCACCACCACAGACCTTGAAATTAGAGGCGTGATAACGCTAAAAGATGGGTTTTCGGTAGTAGCAGCCACCAGAGTAATGATTCCAGACTCCACGGCGCTCAATAATGAATCCTGCTGAGACTTGGAAAATCGGTGCACCTCATCCAGGAACAAGACAGTCGGGCGATCGTAGAGATTCTTCAGCTCTTTGGCCTTGGCTATTAGCTCTCTGACCTGCGCAACCGTCGCACTGACGGCGCTGAGCTCTAGGAAGTGCGTTTTTTCATTGTTTCCAATAAGTCGAGCAATCGTGGTCTTTCCGCTTCCGGGAGGTCCCCAAAGAATCACGGATGGCCAAGAACCTGATAGATCGCCAGATATCAGCCTGGCAAGCGGCCCATTTTCAATGAGCGCTCTCGACTGACCTATCACTTCAGCGAGCGAATTTGGTCTCAGTCTGGCAGCAAGGGGAATTTCAACCACACGCTAACTCTAAGCAACACCTAGAATTACGGAGGCGATAAAAGGGTGAGTTATGAAATCAAACAGCAAGTTAGAGAATTACCAGGCAAAGCAAGACCTCATTAGCGAGAGAGCTGTGAGGTCTAAAAGGGATAACCGCTTGTTCTTAGCGGTTGCGGCCGCAGCGGTTGCGCTGGCCTTCGCTGGACAGCTCGCGTATTTCTCATTTGGGCCAGGAGGTCAGGAAGCTGATCTTGCATCGACAACCGATCAAGTCGAAACTCCTGCCGCTGCCCCAGATGCCGATCCAACTGGCGTCCCAGATCTGAGCCTTGCCGAGGGCAGACCCTGGAACGGGTCTCTCAACCTAAATGGCCAAGAGCTCACGTTTGAACTCGCCGGAGACCTGGCTCCACAGGCAGTAGCAAACTTTGTTTCACTATCCAAGAATGGCTTTTATGAGGGTGTCCGCTGCCACCGACTCGTGACTTCAGGTATTTATGTTCTTCAATGCGGTGACCCAAGTGGTGATGGCACCGGGGGTCCTGGCTACAACTGGGGTCCCATTGAGAACGCTCCAGAGGCTGACCTTTACACCGAGGGTGCTTTGGCAATGGCTCGTCGCGGTGGAGACGATAGCTCAATGGGCTCACAGTTTTTTATTGTCTACCAAGATTCGACCATCCCGTCTGACGCAGTCGGTGGCTACACTATTTTCGGCTCGATTACAGGCGGGCTAGACGCTGTCAAAGCAATCGCAGAAGCCGGCACAATTGACGGTTCTTCCGACTCATCTCCGCTAGATGAAGTATTGATAAGTTCTGTTTCGGTAGAGTAAGACAAAACCAGTAGGAGCAACCCTTGACAAGCAGCGAATTCGGCCGAGTAGATGAGGCTAACAATGTCTACTTGATAGACGGTGGCCAAGAGCGTATCGTCGGTCAATATCCAAATGTTCCCGCAGCGGATGCCCTGAGCTATTTCACGCGAAAATTTGATGATTTAGACGCCCAGGTTCGAACCTTGGAGCAGCGCCTCGCCGCCGGTATTACGGATTCAAAAAGCTTGAAAACCACCCGTGAACACCTGAAGGCTGAGCTAATTGAGCCGAAGGCAGTCGGAAATGTGCAGAACTTGCGTGATCGGGTTGAGGCAGTGACTGGGCTTATTGATGCCACCAGTGCCAAGGCTAATGAAGAGCGTGCTGCAGCAAATCAGCTTGCAATGGTGGCTAAGGAAGAAATTGCCGCCAGAGCAGAAGCCATTGTGGCCAACCTCGGTGGGATCAACTGGAAAAAGTCGGCCGTTGAGATGACTGAGCTGTTTGAGCGCTGGCAAAAACTTCAGAAGGAGGGTCCTAAGGTTACCAAGGCTAAGACCGACCCGATCTGGAAGCGCTTTTCCCAATCCCGCGCGAAGTTTGAGGCTGGTCGCAGAGCATTTTTCTCTAACTTGGATGGTGCGTTCAAGGAAGCTAAAGCCGAAAAAACATCCCTTGTAGAAAGCGCAAAAGCTCTATTGCCAAAGGGCGCCGGCGCAACGGATCAATACAAAAAGCTGCAAAATCAATGGAAACTGGCGGGGAAGGCCGGTAAGGCTGAAGAGGCGTTGTGGAAAGAGTTCCGGGCAGCGGGAGATGCCCTTTTTGCTGCTAAGAAGGCCGAGGACGCCGAGATCGAAATTAGCCACAAAGCGAATCTTGAGCAAAAAGTGGCCCTCAACCTTGAGATTGAGGCGCTTAACCTTGACGATATCGAGTCAGCCAAGAAGACTTTGGCCAATATCCAAGCGCGATGGGAAAAAATCGGGCACATCCCACGTGACCAGGTCAGGAAAATTGAAGATCCACTAAGAAAAGCGGAGAAGAAGATTGCTGATGCTGCTGCTGACGCATGGCGACGATCCGACCCCGCTGCAAAAGCACGCTCGAATTCCTTAGTCTCGCAACTAGAGGAAGCCATTGCGGGTCTTGAAAAGAGTCTCGAATTAGCAAAGCCTGAGAAGAAGAAAGAAATCGAAGAGCAAATAACCGCTCGCAAAGCCTGGCTGTTAGCTGCGTCCCAGGCAGTGGACTAGACCTAGCTGCTTTTCACTCGGTACACGTCGTAGACGGCTTCGACTCTCCGGACTTGGTTTAGAACGTGATCCAGGTGTGATGGGTCAGCCATCTCAAAGACGAACTTGCTAATAGCCACTCTGTCCTTACCGGTTGAAACCGATGCGTTCAGGATGTTCACATGGCTCTCGGTCAGCACTCGGGTCACATCGCTAAGCAGTCCCGAGCGATCTAGTGCCTCAATCTGAATCTGAACCATGAACACTCCCCTGGCCTCATCGGCCCAGGAAACTTCGACAAGCCTCTCTTTTGCTAGAGATTGGACATTTTTACAGTCAGTGCGGTGGACTGAAACTCCTTCGCCACGGGTAATAAATCCAGTTATCTCGTCACCGGGAACCGGAGTACAGCATCTAGCCATCTTTGACATGACATCCGGATCGCCTTTGACTAGAACCCCTTGAGACTCATTTCTTCTTTGACGAAGCGACTTGGGAACCTGTATCGGTAATTCCTCGGTGATAGCCTCTGGAGCTAGTCCCTCAAGTTGCTTCAGTCTGTCAATGACCGTTCCGACGGTCAGCTGGCCCTGGCCTATGGCATTAAATAGTGCTGGAATCCCCGCCAAACCATGCTCTTCCGAAAGCTTTGTCAGTGAATCTGATGACATAAGAGATTGAACAGGCAACCCTTTACGGCGGAGCCCACGAGCCAAAGCTTCCTTACCGTCCTCTGTAGCGATCTCCTTGCGCTCTTGAGCAAACCAGTGTTTGATCTTTGCGCGAGCTCCCGGGGAAGCCACAAAGTTCAGCCAATCCTTGCTAGGCCCTGCCGACTCTGATCGCGAAGTTAGAACTTCCACGGAATCACCGGCCTGCAATTTGCTTTCTAGCGGCACCAGACGACTATTGACTTTTGCACCGATTGTCTTGTGACCAACTTCCGTGTGGACCGCGTAGGCGAAGTCCACCGGTGTCGATCCGGCAGCCAGTCCAACGACCTTCCCCTTTGGCGTGAAGACATAGAGCTCTTTGGCGCCAATTTCAAATCGTAAATGATCGAGGAACTCCCCCGGATCTGCAGTTTCCTCTTGCCAGTCGGAGAGTTGCTTCATCCACGCGAAATCGACTTCCTTTTCGCTCCTCCCGGACTGCGCCTTGTACTTCCAATGGGCCGCGACGCCGAACTCGGCTCGCTGGTGCATTTCAAGCGTCCTTATCTGTATCTCCACTGCCCTACCATCTGGTCCGACAACTGTCGTGTGCAGCGACTGATACAGGTTGAACTTTGGCATCGCTATGTAGTCCTTGAACCTACCCGGAAGCGGCGACCAGCGGGCGTGGATGGCACCCAGGGCGGCATAGCAGTCTTTTACGTTTGCAACTATCACTCGCACACCCACAAGGTCGTAGATGTCGTCAAACTCTCTTCCTCGCAGCACCATCTTCTGGTAGATGGAGTAGTACTGCTTAGGACGCCCGTCTATCTTTGACTTGACCTTGCCATTTCGAAGTTCAAAGGAGATCTCGTCTATTACGTTCTGCGTGTAGTCGGACCTCAGGGGGTTTCTTTGGCCAACGAGGGAGACAATTTCTTCGTAAACCTTTGGATAAAGCACACTAAAGCTAATGTCCTCCAGCTCAACTTTCATCGTTGAAATACCTAAGCGGTGAGCTAGTGGTGCGTAGATTTCCAGAGTCTCCTGGGCTTTTTTTCTTGCCGACTCAGGGCTAACGAAACCCCAAGTTCTTGCATTGTGAAGCCTGTCCGCGAGCTTAATGACAAGGACTCTCACGTCCTTGCTCATGGCGACTACCATTTTGCGCATGGTTTCCGACTGCGCGCTGTCACCAAACTTGACCTTGTCGAGCTTCGTAACTCCATCGACCAATAGAGCCACTTCAGGACCAAAGTCCTTCTCGAGGGCCTCTATGGAGTAGTCAGTGTCCTCTACGGTGTCGTGCAGTAACGCAGCAGCTATTGTTGCCGGGCCAGAGCCAAGGTCAGCAAGGATCCTGCCGACCGCCAGCGGGTGTGTTATGTACTCTTCGCCACTTTTTCTAAGCTGGCCGGTGTGATACTTCTCGGCGTACTGAAAAGCCTTGTCGATTACTAGCAAGTCGGCTTTAGGGTGATTTGACTTGACTATCCGAATGAGAGAAGCCAAGTCGGTGCCGTAGGAAGTCGAGGACTTCGTAAATATTTTAGGCAGACGAGAACGAAGTGAACTGCTCTTCGCATCCGTCATGTTTCCATCCTCTTTTGAATGGATTCAATTCTACGCGCGGCTTGCGGCTACTTTGTCTGCAGCTTTCTTCAAAGTCGGCTCAGATTCGCGCAGATGTGCATAAATCGGGGCCGCCAGGAAGATAGACGAGTAAGTTCCGACGATGGTTCCAACAAATAGCGCCAAAGCAATGTCCCTAAGGGTTCCTGCTCCAAGCAACAACGACCCGACGAACAAGATCGAAGCTACTGGTAGAACAGCGACAACTGATGTGTTGATCGATCGAATCAGGGTTTGGTTGACCGCGAGGTTCACCATCTCACCAAAGGTTCGAGTTTCCGAGTATTCAACTTCGAGCGTATTTTCGCGAACCTTGTCGAACACTACAACCGTGTCATAGAGCGAGTAAGCCAAAATAGTAAGGAATCCAATTACAGCAGCCGGCGTCACCTCAAAACCAACACCGGCATAAATTCCGGCAGTAAGAATCAGGTCGTGGGCAAGAGCGAGAACCGCAGCTACTGACATTTTCCAGCTTCTGAAGTAAACGGCGATCAATAAAGACACCAGTATCAGAAACACGACAAGACCCATCAGGGCCTGGTTAGTGACATCAGCACCCCAGTTAGGGCCTATGAAGCTTGACGCTACAGCGGCATCTTCTATTCCGTACGCCGCAGCAAGAGCCACACGAGCCCGCTCTGACTCTACGTCCTCAAGCTGCTCAGTTTGAATGCGAATGTCAGCAAGCCCAACGTCAGTTACGTTCACCTGAGAGCCCGGTGCAATTTCGGAAATTACGTCTACCGCGAGCTGGTGGGATAGCTCTTGAGAGTTTGTTAGCCTGAATTCAGAACCACCACGGAATTCAATACCAAAGTTGAATCCACCGCGGGCAACTGGTAATAACAATGCAAAGATAACGGCCACAGCGGCGATGATGTACCAAGTTTTCCTGCGGGCTACAAAATTAAAGCTTCGCTCACCCGAGTAAAGCTGGTTTCCGAAATCTCTTGCCCTACTCATCTTGATCTCCCTGACCCGCCAAAGCTTTTCGCTCAGCAATTGTCTGTCGTTTTTGTGCTTCCTTTGAAGACTTTTCGGCCTTACCGCCGGCTAGTGACTTGGACACCTTGAATTCGCCGCGTCCCTTATAGGAAACCTCTCTGGCCGAAAGGTCGAATCCAGAGAAACGATGACCAGACGCGAAGAACTTGTTTCTAGCCAGAAGCTGAACTAGTGGATGGGTGAACATAGTCACTACCAAGAGGTCAATCAAAGTTGTTAGACCCAATGTAAACGCGAAGCCTCGAACCGAAGAGCTTGTTAGTAAGTAAAGGACTACCGCTGCGGTAAAACTAACGGCGTCTGAAATCAAGATCGTGCGTATCGCTCGCTTCCAACCAGCCTCGACGGCGCTTTCTAGATTTCTACCGTCTCGTAGCTCGTCCCTAATCCTTTCGAAGTAGACGATGAAGGAGTCAGCGGTAATACCGATAGCTACGATCAAACCCGCTACCCCAGCTAGTGAGAGCCTGTAGCCCTGCCGCCAAGACAGGAACGCGATTGCTAGATAGACCAAGAGTGCGGCCACAATGAGCGAACCGAGAACTACCGTGGCGAGACCGCGGTACTGAAAAGCCATGTAGATGATCACGAAGATAAGACCGATGAGTCCTGCTAGCAGTCCCGAACGAAGAGACTCTGAACCAAGAGTTGCGGAGATGTTCTCCTGAGACTGAACTTCAAAGCCAATAGGTAGCGCACCATACTTCAACTGATCAGCCAAAACAGTTGCGGATTCTTGAGTAAAAGATCCTGTTATTTGAGCTTGACCGTTGGTGATAACTGCGTTCGTTGATGGAGCTGTAATAACCAGGCCGTCCAGGGTGATGGCAAATTGGTTCGCTGGGCTTTGCAGGCCAAAGAGTCTTGAGGTAACCAAACCGAAGGCATCGGAACCAGCTCCATCGAATTCTAAGTTGACGGCCCAGGTATTGGTGCTTGCACCAGTTTGGGTAGTCACGGTTCCAGCGCTTGCGTCAGAGATGTTTGCTCCCTGCACTTCTACCGGTCCAAGAATGTACTTGTACAGCGAAAATTCGTCGCAAGTCACAAGGCCCACCATAGGATCGTCTACTTGCCCTGCTCCTCTAAAAGGCAAAGAGCAGTCTAAGTTTTCGAATTGAGCCTGAAGCCGCTCGGTTATCCAGGCGATGTCGCTGGCGTTTACCGGAGTTGTCAACGGCACGTCGCTGAAAGAGTCAAGATCGACAGGCAGTGCGCCCTCAGCAGCAGGGCCAGAGATGCCCTGCACAATAACTGGCCGGAACTCGAGCAGTGCGCTTGCCTTTATTAGCTGAAGAGTAGTTGCGTCCGGAGTTCCTGGGATTGCAACAACAATGTTTTGATTACCCTGAATCGAAACTTGGGCTTCTCCAACTCCGGATCCATCGATTCTCTGTCTAATAATGGTCACGGCCTGAGTTAACTGTTCAGCACTTGCTTGATCACCTTCGGCAATGGTGGGAGTAAGAATAATCTGCGTGCCACCCTGAAGGTCAAGACCTAACTCAGGAGCATAGGATGCGCCAGGCTGAACCGTAGCTACACCCCAAACCATTAGCCCGATGAAGAAGACTGCAATACCTGTCAGCCATGAGAGCTTCCGTCTAGCGGAAGTTGTAGTGGTGTTCTCAGCCAAAGCTAGTTCTCCTCAGAAGTTTGGATTGCACGCACTGCCTGCTTCAGCACTTTGAGCTTCGTGCCTGGCGTGGTCTCAATCTCTAGGTCATCTTCGCCTATGGCGATGACCGTGCCTTTGATGCCTGCGTGAAGGATGACGTTGGAGCCGACTTGGAGAGTTTGAACCAAGTTCGCTGCGTCACGCTTTCGCTTTCTGTTCTGATTTACCAACAACAGAATCATGGCGGCAAGAACCGCTAATAGTATTAAATCCAAGGTATTCCTAACCGATTGGTACCCCGAAATTATAGGGCTTAGATGAAAAACTTGCTCTACTGAATCCCTAAATGCGCTAAACCGTGACTTGTTATCTCCCTGCCGCGCGGTGTTCGCTGCAATAATCCGGCTCTAATCAAGAATGGTTCGATAACTGCTTCAATGGTCTCGGGCTCTTCGCCAAGGGCGACAGCGAGGGTCGAAAGGCCCACAGGCTTGGCGCTGAATTTAGTCGCCAGCATGGTCAATAGCGTCCTGTCAACTCGATCCAGACCCAATTTATCAACCTCGAACAATGTCATCGCATCCAAGGCAATGCCGTAATCAATAACGCCGTGTTCATTTACGCTGGCAAAATCACGAACTCGCCTAAGCAGGCGATTTGCGATTCGAGGCGTACCTCGGGATCGAGTGCTCAGTAGATCCAGCGCCTCAGCCTGCAAGTCGATGCCGAGTTTCAGTGAAGATGCTTCGAGCACTCGTGCAATCTCATCGGCTTCGTAATACTCGAGGAAAGCGGTGAAACCAAAGCGGTCCCTAAGAGGAGTGGGCAGCATTCCGCTTCTAGTGGTAGCGCCAATCAGTGTAAAGGGCTCGATGTCTAGGGATATGGACGCTGCCCCCGGTCCTTTGCCAACCATCACGTCAACTCGGAAATCTTCCATCGCCAAATACAGCATTTCCTCGGCGCTTCTGGACATGCGGTGGATTTCATCTATAAACAAAACGTCGCCAGCATCAAGAGCAGAAAGGATTGAAGCTAGGTCTCCAGAGGACTGAATTGCTGGACCGCTCGTTAGCTTGAGTGTTCGTTCTGCTTCGTGAGCAACAATCATAGCGAGCGTGGTTTTTCCAAGTCCCGGAGGTCCTGCAAGCAAGATGTGGTCCGCGGTCCTTCCGCCCAGCTTGGCCGCCTTGATAACCAGCGAAATCTGCTTGACAACTTTTTCTTGGCCTACGAAATCTTCAAGGACCTTTGGTCTCAACGCTGCTTCAAGCGCTCTCTCCTCAGGTGCTGACTCGATCACGAGGTCAACTTAGAACGGCCAAGTTCAGCTAGTGCTTGCTTCAGTAACGCAGATTCAGATAGTGACTGGTCAAGGCTTGAAAGAAGCTTTCTGGATGCGAGTTCATCTCCACCCAGCTGAAGCATCGCCTGTAGCACGTTTTCATTAACTCTGACGCCCGAGGACAATCCCACCTTGCCGCTCAGGGTAATCAATACAAGTTTCGCAGTCTTTGGCCCAATTCCCGGTATCGCACGGAACGCACTTTCGTCTTGGGAATTGATGGCATTCACTAACAGCTCACCGGTTAGCCCAGACAGCGTGGTCATTGCCAGCTTGGGCCCAATCCCACTTACCCCGCAGAGCAAGTCAAACAACTCTGCCTCTTGGCTGGTTTGAAAGCCAAACAACGACAGGTCGTCCTCTCTGACAACGAGTTTTGTTTGAATCAAGATCTCTTGGCCGACGGCGAGTTTGCCTGAGTGACGACTGGTCACCTGAATCGAAAAACCGACACCTGACACAACCAAGGTAAGACGGTCTGAGCCCAAGTGGCTGATGGTTCCCTGCAAGCTCGATATCACGTTGTTAACCTAATCTTCGGTTAGCACTCTTGGCCGCTGCGACCCACTTCTGCTGGGCATTCGTGCCTTGGCCCTGAGCTCTCTTTGATGCACAAATCGCCACGGCCAATGCATCTGCGACGTCGGCCGGCTTTGGGGTTTCTTCTAAATTCAGGGTGCGCCGAACCATTTCCGACACCTGGGCCTTATCGGCTCTACCGTGTCCGGCCACCGCAAGTTTAACCTCGCTTGGAGTAAAGAACTCAAGCCGTATTTTGTGCTTGAAGGCCAAAGCCATAAGTGCGCCTGAGATCTGAGCGACCCCCATAACGCTTCTAAGGTTGGCCTGGGCAAAAACTCGCTCTATGGCAATAAGAACTGGCTTATGGGTGGAAATAATCCCGTCCAAAGAGTCGGCTATAGAACCGACCCGATCTCGCGGATCTTGGCTTGGTGAAGAGGTGAAGTGACCATAATCAACTGCCTTGTTGCCGCTTATTACCCCGTATCCGCAGCGAGTGAGTCCAGGATCGACTCCGAGAATTATGTCCACTAGCTCATGGCTTCTAGCTCGGCCATTACGGCTTCTGAAATCTCCATGTTCGTGTAGACCTCTTGGACGTCGTCCAGTTCCTCCAGCGCCTCTATAAGATCAATTACCTTCTTGGCACTGGCGGCATCCACGTCGACCTTCAGGGAAGAAACAAACTCCACATCAGCCGATTCGTAATCGATGGTTGATTGCTGAAGAGCAGTCCTGGTTTCTGTCATCTTGCTTGGATCACACGTGAGCAAAAAATTGTCGCCGATTAGCTGGAGGTCTTCAACCCCATGCTCAATGGTGGCTTCAAGGATTTCATCTTCGGTGTAAGAACCAGGAACCGAAATAACACCCTTGCGTGCAAATTGATAGCTCACGGAACCAGGGTCAGCCATGTTTCCAGAGTTTTTACCAACCGCAAGCCTGACCTCTGCCGCTGCGCGGTTTCTGTTATCCGTGAGACATTCAATCATTACTGCTACCCCAGCTGGTCCATATCCTTCGTAAATAATGTTGTGGTACTCAACGCCATCGCCTAATTCGCCTGCGCCGCGTTTGACCGCCCGATCAATGTTGTCGCCGGGCAAAGAGAGCTTCTTTGCTTTGTAGATCGCCTCGTAAAGGGTTGGGTTTCCTTCGAGGTCGGATCCACCTAAGCGAGCCGCCACCTCAATGTTTTTGATAAGTTTCGCGAACAGCTTTGCTCTCTTGGAGTCGTTAGCTGCCTTTTTATGCTTCGTTGTTGCCCATTTAGAGTGACCTGACATAGTTCCTCTAAATTACTAGCTTTGGTGCTCTTCAACGAGCGAAATGAACAACTTATGCAAATACGTCGCTCCAGTCAGCTCCGCGTGGAAGCTTGCGCCTATGAGATTTTGAAACTGAACGGCTACTGGCTCCAGATTATGAGTTGCCAAAATTTCACAGTTACCGGCCTCGAGAATCCTTGGAGCTCTAATAAACGCAACGTTTTCCAAGGTTCCATCAGTGAACCTCACGGCGGCTTCAAACGAATTCAGCTGACCGCCATAGGCATTGCGTTCTGTCTTGACGGGCAGTCCGGTTATTAGCTGCTGATCTGGAAGAGCTCCTACTACTTCGTCGGAAATTAGAATCAGCCCGGCGCAGGTTCCGAGGACCGGCTTTGATTTCGCAAACTCTCTAACCTGCGGCATCAGATCATAGTTCACAAGAAGCTTAGAAATCGTCGTTGACTCTCCCCCAGGGACTATTAACGCATCTACTTTTGCTAGGTCGCTAGAGGTCTTAACTGGAAGACCTTCTACTCCCAATTGCCTAAGAAGTAGAAGGTGCTCTCGGCTATCGCCCTGAAGAGCGAGAACGCCTATTAGCAATTACCAGCCACGCTCCGAAAGTCGGTGAGGTGCTGGGAGGTCAGAAACATTTATTCCGACCATCGCCTCACCTAGACCGCGAGAAGCATTTGCGATCACGTCTGCGTCGTTGTAAAAAGTGGTTGCCTTGACGATTGCCGCAGCGCGAGCAACCGGGTTACCAGACTTGAACACTCCGGATCCTACGAATACTCCGTCTGCTCCCATCTGCATCATCATGGCCGCATCTGCAGGAGTTGCAACCCCTCCAGCTACGAAGAGAACTACCGGCAGCTTTCCTTCTCTAGCAACTTGCTTCACAAGTGCGTATGGGGCCTGTAGTTCCTTGGCGGCGACGAATAGTTCGTCATCGCTTCTGGACGAAAGAGCTCGGATTTCGCCAAAGATAGTCCTGATGTGCTTAGTGGCTTCCGATACGTCGCCGGTTCCGGCCTCGCCCTTGGACCTGATCATCGCCGCACCTTCGGTGATGCGGCGAAGTGCCTCTCCCAAGTTGGTAGCACCACATACAAACGGGATGTCGAAGTTCCACTTATCAATGTGATTCACGTAATCAGCAGGGCTTAAAACTTCTGATTCATCTATGTAGTCAACCTTGAGGGACTGAAGAATCTGCGCCTCAACGAAGTGACCGATGCGAACCTTGGCCATGACAGGAATCGACACGGCTGCCCTGATGCCGTCAAGCAAGTCTGGGTCGCTCATTCTGGCTACGCCACCCTGAGCGCGGATATCTGCTGGCACGCGCTCTAGAGCCATCACAGCGACAGCTCCTGCATCCTGGGCAATGATCGCTTGTTCGGCGTTGACAACGTCCATAATGACGCCACCCTTTAGCATTTCTGCTAATCCGGACTTAACTAAGGGCGTTGATTCTGTCGTGTTATTTGTCATGCTCTAATCCTAAACTCCGTCTATCCAGTTAGTAGCAATTGTTTCCCTAACTTCACCTAGAAGTTTTGGAATCGCTTTGGTCTGAGCAATAATCGGAAAAAAGTTCGAATCATTCCTCCAACGAGGAACTATATGTTGATGAAGGTGTTCTGCGATGCCAGCGCCAGCAACTTGGCCTTGATTCATTCCAATGTTGAATCCGTGAGCCCTTGAAGTTGTCTCAATCGTTGCCATGGCCTGCTGGGTCAAAAGTGCAATCTCGGCCGTCTCCTCAAGGGTTGCCTTGTCATAGGTTGCTACGTGCCGGTAGGGGCAAACAAGCAAGTGTCCTGCGTTATAAGGAAACAGGTTCAAAAGGACATACGCCTTGACTCCGCGCTTCACAATCAGGCCATCTTCGTCTGACTTATTTGGGGCGTCGCAGAAAACGCAGTCGTCGGTTGGCGGCTTCTGCAGATCCTCTATGTAAACCAGGCGATGGGGTGTCCACAACCTTTCAAAGCCGTCCTGCATCCCAGTCATATTGTCTAGGTATTCGCTCATTACACCTGTTCCTTGTTGCTGATCGCATCTCGAATGAGTTGCCTAGCTTCCTCAAGCGGAATGTCATTGCGCTGATTCCCGTCCCGGAACCTAAAAGCCAAAGTTCCAGCTTCGACATCTCTTGCTCCAGCAAGGATTATGAAAGGAACCCTGTCAAGAGTGTGGTCTCGAATCTTTTTCTGCATCCGGCTATCGGAGTGATCGACATTTATGCGCACTCCCTCCTTCTTTAGCGAACTGGCAAAGACATCTAGATAGTCTGCGAATTCGTCTGCCACCGGTATGCACACCGCTTGAACGGGTGCCAGCCATGGTGGGAAGTGTCCTGCGTAGTGCTCAGTCAGAACCCCAAAGAATCGTTCAATTGATCCAAACAAAGCCCTATGGATCATGATCGGCTGATGCCTTGCACCATCTGAGCCTACGTATTCCAAATTGAATCGATCTGGAAGATTAAAGTCCAGCTGAATCGTGCTCATTTGCCAGGTGCGGCCGATGGCGTCTCTTGCCTGAACAGATATTTTTGGCCCGTAGAATGCCGCGCCGCCAGGATCTGCAACTAACTCCAAACCGGATTCCTTTGCCACCTGCTCCAGCGTTCTCGTTGCGGATTCCCAAATAGAGTCCTCACCGACAAACTTTGGATTACCCTCTTCTCTGGTCGATAACTCAAGATAGAAATCATTGAGTCCGTAGTCGCGAAGAAGGTCAAGCACAAACTTCAAAACGCTCGTTAGCTCCTGCTGCAACTGGTCCTGGGTGACAAATAAGTGGGCATCGTCTTGTGTCATGCCACGCACTCTCGTGAGGCCATGCAAAACGCCAGACTTCTCGTAGCGATAAACAGAGCCAAACTCAAACATGCGAAGCGGAAGCTCTCGGTAGCTTCTGGAACGAGACTTGAAAATCAGAATGTGA
>Ga0222628_1000143_pt1 | contig 35286 bp, 42 predicted proteins | sample AntAcemetageno95_FD_179860 | JGI IMG/M metagenome (GOLD analysis project Ga0222628, IMG submission 179860) | Saline water microbial communities from Ace Lake, Antarctica - #95 | ecosystem: Environmental > Aquatic > Non-marine Saline and Alkaline > Saline | place: Antarctica: Ace Lake | collected...
CGTTTTTTTTTTTTTTTGTTTTGCTTTATATTTATAGAAAAATAAAATCATGACAGGAGCAAAACACAAAACTAAAATTTGTAGCAAATGTGATTTAGAAAAAGAAGCTGATGAATTCTATAAGCATAAACGTGTTTGTAAAGTTTGTTTGTCGGAACACAAAAAAGAGTATAGAAAAACAAATAAGAAAGAACGTTCAGAAAAAAGTAAAATTTGGTATCACAAAACAAAAGAATCTAGAAAAGAACATAAGAGATTATATATGAAAAACAAAAGGGAGACTGATGAATTATTTGCTTTAAGAGAATCTACAAGTAGATTAATAAGAATGACGATACTTAGAGGTGGTTTTAAAAAAGATGCTAGAGCTTTTGAAATTCTCGGCTGTTCATATGAGGAGTTTATGGAATACTTGGAATCAAAATTTGAATCTTGGATGAATTGGGAAAATCGTGGAAAGTACAATGGGGAGTTTGAGTTTGGGTGGGATATAGACCATATTATACCCGCTTCCTCCGCAAAAACAAAAGAAGACATATTTAAACTTAATCACTATACTAATTTACAACCTTTATGCAGCAAAATCAATAGAGAAGTAAAAAAGGAAAATTTAGAATATTAAACTACCTTTATCATCCCATCGGGAGTAAAGTTTCTTATTTTCTCTAAGAATTAAGTATTTTAGGGCGAATTTCACGTCTTCTGCCATGCAATCACTATCTATGACTGTGGACATTTCTTTATAGCTATATTTAATAGCTCCAAAAGGAAGTATTTCTAATTTCTTGCCATGCAATATGATAAATTCCCGCAACATATTAAATGCATCGGAATCCATTTTGTGTTTTTGCACCCATTGGCTTTGTTCGCTATTTTCGTCTGCGGTGTATAGTTCTCTGAATGTAATTTGGTCTGCCCCCAATTCTTCACAAGCGTTAAAAATTTCTTCTGGCTTGAAGTTATTATAATCAGATGTCATATTAAGGGAAATTCTTAAATTGAAGTTTAAGTTTTTTATTTTTTTACAAACGGTAGGAATATCAAATTTTAAACTTTTAGACATTTGGCATATTTCAGCGTTTCTGTCTGAATTAAAAATATTAGCTAAAGATAAAGAAATGGTTGTGATTCCAATTTCTTTTAAGAAGTTTAAGTTTTCTAAATCTAACATTACTCCTGAAGTTTGAAATTCTATCCAAACAAAAGGACTTGGTAGTTCATTGTTAATTTCTGCTATTTTTTTAAGATAATGTTTATTTTGCAACGGTTCTCCAGTGCCAGTGAATATTAAAGTGTTGCAGTCATTATCTCGTGCAAACTGCATTCGCTTTTTTATTTCAATTTTATTGTAAAAATTCTTATATTCGTTTTCATGCATTCTTGAAACACAAAACTTGCAGTTGTTAACACATCCTTTGGTCGGTACACATATTGATAAACTTTGAATTTCCATAATATTATTGTTTTGTTTACTATTATATACGGTATATAGATTAAAAAGTTTTGTTATGTGATGAAAAAAATGTAACTTTGCAATATTATGGAAAAGAATAAAGAAATAAAGATAAGCAAGTTCTTATCTTATGTGTTACGACACAGGCCTGAAAAAATAGGTTTAAATATAGATAAAAATGGCTGGACTGATGTGGGTGAGTTGTTGGGAAAATTAGAAAACACCACATTCGATGAGCTATGTGAGGTCGTAAGGAACTCAGATAAGCAGAGGTTCAAATTTAATGATGATAAAACAAAAATTAAAGCAAATCAAGGTCATTCTATTAAGGTAGACTTAGGTTTGACACCGATTATGCCTCCTGATAAGTTATATCATGGAACAGCAGAACGGTTCTTAAGTCTAATTGAAAAAGAAGGCTTAAAAAAGATGAACAGACACCATGTTCATTTGTATGGAGAAAAAAACATGGAAAAAGCATTGGCAACAGGACAACGGCACCAAAAAAGAGGTAATGCAGTTGTGTTGGCGATTAGTGCAAGAGAAATGTATAAAAAAGGTATTGAATTTTTCAAAACTGATAATAATGTGTATTTAACTGACTTTGTTCATAGAAAATACATAACAAAAAATAATTAATGGAAAAAAAGAAGAAGGAAACTCGAAAATTTGTTAATGTAATAGATTTAGAGGCGTGTTGTTGGAGAGGTAATCCCCCAAAAGGACAGAGCAAAGAAATAATAGAGATAGGGATTGCAAGTGTGGACTTTTACACGAAAGAGATTATTAAGAAGAGGAGCATATTGGTAAAACCAAAACATTCTGAAATAAGTGCTTTTTGTACTGAATTAACCACAATTACACAAGAAATGGTAGATAAGAAGGGGGTTTCTTTTGAGATTGCTTGTAAAATACTTGTAAAGGAATTTAATTCGAATAAAAGTATGTTTGTTAGTTGGGGCGAATATGATAAAGATGCATTTAAAAAAGAATGTAGGTCTAAAAAAACTCCTTATCCATTTGGAAAGACCCATATAAACCTAGAAAAATTATTTGCATTTAAATATGGGCTGAAGCAGCCTGCGAGTGTTTCGGGCGCCTTGAAATTATTAGATATGGAATTTACTGGGACAAAACATCGTGGTATATCAGATGCAATCAACACTGCAAGGATTCTTCAAAAAATAATTTGAGTATTTTTATAACATTATCTCTATGTGTAATTCGTAATAGAATAATATTGTTTGTTTTACAAAAATCGCTTTTAATTTTATCTCTTTTTTGAATTAGTCTAAAGGTTTTTATACCACCAAAATATTTTATAGGTTTAAAGTGTTGCATTCCATCATATTCTATGCATAAATTATATTTTGGCAAAAAGAAATCATATGGTAATGTTTTAATATTTTTGCAATTTTTAAATTTTTTTTGTGGAATAAATTTAATGTTGTTTTCTTGTAAAAATTTTCTTATTGTTTTTTCTCCATTAGACTCGTGGCATTGTGGACATCCATATCCTCTAATATGAGAGCTAGGAGTTTGATAAAAGTCGCCATGAATTGGACATGTTATTAAAATTTTAATTTTACTATTTTTGTAAATAGATTTTGAATAATCGTATTTTTCTCCATGTGTTTTTATTGCTTTTTGTAAAAATGAGGCTTTATTATCTGTAATTTTTTCTATTGCACATTTTTGACATCCTTTTCCGCTTAAGTGAGAGGTCGGGGTTTGGTTGAAAATTCCATGTTTTTTGCAAATTATATCAACATGTTTTCTGGCATTAGTGTAGTTTACTAAAAAATAGTCATATTTGTCGTTGTGAATTTTTTTTGCTTTTTGAATAAATTCATCCTTATTGCTTCTAGATTTGTTTCCTGGTTTTTTTGCTCCACATTTTGGACAACCAGACCCCTTTAAATGTGTATATGGTAGTTGCTTAAAATTGCCGTGTAGCTTACATGTTACCTCAATTTTTATTTTAGGATTAATATAATTGGTTAGAGAATAGTCATATTTGTCGTTGTGAATTTTTTTTGCTTTTTGAATTAGAATTTTTGTAGTTATTTTTTTGCTAGCGGCTATCGTTCTTTTTCTTCCACATTTGGGACAGCCATTTCCGTGAACGTGAGACGCTGGTATTTGATTGAATATTCCATGTGTTGGACAAATTATAGAAATTTTCTTTTGTGAATTTTCATAATTTACTAAAGAATAATTGTATTTGTTATTATGAATTTTTTTTGCTTTTTTAATGAATTTTTGTTTATTAGTTTCTTTTTTCATAAATTGATGTTTTATATAAATAGTAAAGATTTTTCTAAATGGTTGATGATGCGTGAAATTTTGTGTTAATTTTTTTGTTAATTCATAATAATTTCGTAACTTTACAAAAAAAAATACGTATATTAAATTAAAACAATAAATTATGCTAGACAAAAAACCTTTAAACCGTATCTTAATTATTGATATAGAAGCAACTTCACTAGAAAAGTGTTTTGCTGATTTAAGTGAAAATAAAAAAAAATTATTTATAAAAAGATTTAAAAAGCCAATTGAAACAGAGTTTTTTCTTAAAAACCAGGAATTTACTCATGAAGAGATGATTTTAAATGCTAAAATAGATTCTGGTGATTTGAAAAAGAAGAAAAAAAGTGTCAAAGTAATTGAATCTTCTTTGGAAAAAATTAGAGAAGACGTTCTTGAAGAAATGTATAATACAAAAGCGCCAATATTTCCAGAATGGGGAAAAATACTTTGTATATCCATAGGTGCAATGTGGAAAAGTGGTGGTGAATATTTAATGAAAATAACTAGTTTTTTTAATGAAAATGAGGAAGAATTATTGCGAGAACTTGTTGACCATCCAAAGCTTGGCGCTATTTTAAACTCTATTCCTGGTAAATATGAAAAAAATCCAGATGATTTTTGGGCTATGTGTGCTTTTAATGGTATGGTTTATGATTTTCCATTTATCGCCAAAAGGTTAATAATCAACGGAATCAAACTCCCAAAGATGTTTGATTATTCTCATCTTAAACCGTGGGAGTTAGAGTATTTATTAATTGACCCAAAAAAAGCATGGCAAATGAATGTTTTTGATGCTGCGGTTAGTTTGGAAATGCTTACATCTGTATTTGACATTCCCACACCAAAAGATGGAATCTCAGGCGCTGATGTTAAAGATGTTTTTTGGATAGAAAACGATTTGCCCAAAATCGCAGAATATTGTGAAAAAGATGTTTTGGCTTTGGGGCGGGTATTGTTAAAAATGAAAAACATCCAAGAATCAATTGATGTTTATGCAGAACCAAAAAAAGAAACTTCAAAGAATAGCGATAAGGGAAGTGAAGATGAAGCTGGTTTAACAAGCTAAAAATATGAGAAAGGGTTTTTACAAAATTTTAGGAGTTTCAAAAGATGCCCCCCAGGATGAAATTAAAAAAGCTTATAGAAAATTGGCTATGCAATATCATCCTGATAAAAACCCTGATGATGATGCAGCTGAAGAAAAATTTAAGGAAGCTGCAGAGGCTTATGAAACTTTAAGTAATAGCAGTAAGAAAGAACGTTATGATTTAGGTGAGCGAGACCCAATTGGAGGATTTAATGGACGAACTTATAATACTGAAGGGTTTAATTATAGTGATGTTTTTGAGGATTTTTTCAGAAAAAATGGAGGTGGATTTGGAGGCGTTAAACATCCAAAGATTCATAGGGGAAGTGATTTAAGAATACAAATGCAATTTGAGCTTGAACAATTATATTTGGGAGTATCTAAAAAAATAACCATTAAAGTAAAAGAGAAATGTGAAAAATGCAATGGTAATGGTTCCGAGAATGGTACGGAATTATGGGATTGTGACCATTGTGGAGGAGCTGGGTATACCAAAAGACCCGTTAGAACAATTTTAGGAACTCAAACGATAAATCAAGAGTGTCCTTATTGTAAGGGAGTAGGAAAGATTATTAAGAAGCTATGCTCAATTTGTAATGGTTCAGGTTATCAAGAAAAACAAAAAACTATTGACATTACTATTCCCCGAGGGGCAAAAGATGGAGATGTAATGAAAATTACCTCTAGCGGTAATGCATCCAATAAATCAGATGGACAAAATGGAGATTTATTAGTTTTGATAAAAGAAACACCCCATAAGCTTTTTAAAAGAGAAGCTGCAAACTTAGTATTAGATTATAAGATTAGTATTTATCAAGCTATCATAGGAGAAGAAATAATTATTCCTGCCATAGATGGTCAAGTGAAAATTAAAATAATGCCAGGCACACAACAAGGGGCTGTTATGAGATTGTCGGATAAGGGAATGTATAAAGTTGGCACAAACTACCGTGGAGATTTTTATATAAGAATTTCAATTCTGATACCGAAAGAAATTACGAAAAAAGAAAAAGTTATTTTAGAGAAATTAAAAGATTCAAAAAATTTTAAACCGAACAATTATGAAAACGATTAAGGAGATTAACAACATTATTGGCGAGTATCATCCTGGAGATTTAGTGGTACATTCTGCTCAGGTTGGAGATGGAAAAACAAGTTATATGGCAGTTGATGCTGCTAGGGCTGCAGTTAATGGAAACAACGTTTTATTTTGTAGTTTTGAAATTAACGGAAGACAAATCCATAAAAAAATAAACAAGAGCATAAAAGGTATTGTTGGCAACCATAAAGTAGCTGCCAGTATTGTTACTAGACATTTTAGTCCTGGCAATTATTCTCTTGCAAATCGTCTTAAATCGTCTTTTAAGAGATTAAAAGAAATGAATAAATGTCCAGATATAATTTATATTGATGCTTTCGGAGTGTCTATGGTTTATAATGAGGATTATTTATATGCTGATGCATTGAGAGCTCAATACGAAGCATTAAAAGAATTGGCTCTTGAGTTGCGGGTTGTAATTGTTGTTAACACTCAAATGAGAAGGACGGCTTTTGGAAACGCAGTTTTTCCGATTAAACAATTCCAAAATATTGAAAAAATCGCTGATTTTATAATTATATTGAGAAAAGAGGGGGAGCGGTTTTTTGTTTTGCCAATTTTCTGCGGGGGCAATTGGAAAGATATTAGTTTGGCGGCAAATTTTAACTTTGAAAAATTTACTTTAAATTTTGAAGAAATATTTATCGGAATTGATGAGAAAACTAATTATGTAATATCCTTACTTAATCACAGGCTATCAATAATCACTGTACCTTTTTCTCATGGAAGAACTATTCTTATGACTGCTATTGCAGAATATTGTTCAAGAGTTGGGAAACGTGTTGTTGTATTGGCGAATGAAATTACAGATGAATTTCAAAGGACACTTTCACAAAAGACTAAAAGTAACTTAGGAAATGTTTTTATAATAAAAAAGATAACAAAAGAACAGTTTTCTTTGGAGTTTATTAAAGAGGCAATTGAGAATTATGATGCTGATATGGTTATGATTGATGATATCGGAACGTTTTTAAGTGACGACATGCAAATAGAACGAGCGTTTTTTAGTGGACTAAAAGAATTGGCTGAAAATAAAAACGTTTTCATAAGCGTGGCTAATCAAGCAAATAGGAGTACAATGAATAAAAAAGTATTAGAATTTTCAGATATAGGTGGGAGTCAAACTAAAGTAGCATTGGCAGACACTGTTTTGTCTATTAGTAGAGCTAAACTAAGTAGATTTAAGCGCTTCATGGAGCTATTGGCCTTTTGGAAACCAAAGACTACTCATAAGTTAAGGGTTTTGAAAAATAGAACTGGAAGTGACGGGCAAGTCTATCTAATTAGCTTAGATTGTGATAAGGTAGAAATTAAAGTGAGATAGTTGAAACTTAAAATAAAATAAAACGTATATTAAAATAAAAACATATGAAAAAATCAGTTGTATATGAAATGACTGCAAGTTTGGATGTAGACCCCCAAAAGAGTTTTACTTCAGCTTGTCCTTTGGAATTACCAATTGAAAGTGGTCATGTAATAGCTAAAGAATGTAATGAAAATGTTTTAAAAGCAACATATAGACTTCTTTCAAAAGATGCTCATCCTTTATCTGCATCTTGGGTTTCTACAGTAGAAAATCCACAGTTTACAAAGATAAAGAGAGAGGCAAATGTTGATATGTATTGGAATGCTCATTGTATAGTGGGAACTCCAGGATTTGAACTTATCGAGGGATTTCCTCATGTTTCAACTTATGACCTTGTTATATATAAAGGAGTAGAAAGAGACATGCATCCATATTCTCCAATTTATCATGATTTGGAGAAGAAAGTTTCAACAGGAATTATTGAATTTGCTAGAAGCAAAGGTGTTGATACTTTTATTTTGGGAGGATTATCTCTTGATTTTTGTTTGGGGGAAGCTGCTTTCGATTTGAAAGAAGCTGGTTTTAGAGTGATTGTTAATCTTGGAGCAACTAGAGCAATTGGAAGTCAAGAAGATTTTATTGTTAAAGCTGAAAAAGTAGGAATTGAATTTGTGAATAGTGCAAGTGAAATTTCTTCAGAAGATTTTGATTTACCGTTTTAAATGTTTTTATTTTGGTTTATAATGTTCCTTCAGCTTTAATAATCTATATTCTTCATAATGTTTTCTGTTTCTAATTTCTATGTTGTTTTTTTGGAGAATTTTTTTTATTATTCTTCTATCTAATTTTAGCTGAATGCCTATTTGTCTAATAGAAAAAGAAGATTTATATAATTTTATGACATTTTTTTCTATAACTTTATGTAAATCTTCTTTTTTTTGTCTTTTGTTTATTTTTTTTTGAATTTCTTTGTTTTTTACTTTTTCTTTTTCTAGTTTTATTTTTTCTCTATTTGTTAAAATTTCTTTTAAATATGTAAATTTTTCATGTTTTCTGTTTAAAAAAATACTAGAGTCTTTATAGGCCCAATTTAAGAAGGTCATTACTTGATTATTTCCACAAAATGATAAAGTTAAGTTATTGTTATTTCTGTCTTTGTGTCGTGCGTATAGATAACAATTGATATTACAATTTCCTTTTATTATTTCGTGAATTTTATGAATAATTTCGGTTGTTCCAGTTATTGTAATTTGTCCTCTATTATATTCTTTTTGATTAATAGATAGCGAACCGTCTCCATCATAATATCCTAAAATAAATGAGTTAATAAATTTTAAAGGTAGTTGAGGTGGAAAGGAAAGTGAGTATGTTTTATTGGATGTCATTCCAAGTTTTAGTAAATCTTGAGATAGTTGCATGCTGTTTATTGAAAGTCTTGCTGTTTCAGAATTTTCAAAACCTTTTTTTTCTTGTGAATAATTATATTTATAACAATGTATTGGATGGTTGGCATTTAATTCTTTTTTAATTTTTTTCAAAATATCAATATCCCGAACATGTAAAAAAACTTGAAGTGTATTTACATTAACTCTATTTGAGCCATCTGCAAATAAAAATCCTAAAACATAAGCTTTTTCATGAGAGTCCATAGTTGAAAAATAATTATTATTTAAATGATATTTCTTTTTTCTATCTAATTTTACTTTGTTTTTGTTTAATAATTTATAAATAGTGCCTGATGAAATATTATTTCTTTTGCATATTTCTTTTATTGTATAATCGTTTTTATAATCTTTAATTACTTGTTGTGCATTTTTATAATTTACTGACATATTATATAGGTTTATTTATAAATATGAAAAAAAATAAGTTTTTATGTAACTTTATGAAAAAAAAATCGTATATTTGAATAAACTAAAACATTGTTTAAATGAATATTCAGTATTTAAAAGATAATAACATGCTTATATTTGAGGCATATAGAGGGTCTTATGCATATAATACATACATAGAGGGAGTCTCAGATAAAGATATGTTTGGGGTATATGTTCAGTCATTAGAAGATGTTATTGGAGTTGGCAGATATATTCCTCAAATTTCAGATGAAAAAGGAGATTGTGTTTATTATGAATTAGGACGATTTTTAGAGCTTTTAAAAGTAAATAATCCAAATATTCTTGAGGCATTAGCCGTTCCAAAAAGATGTTTAATTTATAAACATCCTGTTTTTGACTTAATTTTAGAAAATAAGGATAAGTTTATTACAAAATTATGTAAAAATAGCTTTGGAGGATATGCAACTGCTCAATTTAAAAAAGCAAAAGGTCAAGACAAAATGATGAACTGGGAGAAAGATAAGGTTACTCGAAAAGTACCTTTGGATTTTTGTAATGTTTTGGCTGGCGGTGGAACTTATCCATTAAAAAAACATATTGTAGATAATAAATTAGACCAAAAACTTTGCGGTCTTGTTAAAATGCCAAATGCTCGAGACATGTATGCTTTATATTATGACCATGATGCTCATTTTTGCTTTAGTAAATATTTGTGTGAGGAAGATAAAAAACATAATATTAAAATATACAAAGAGCAAAATAAAGCTGTAGGATGTGGCTTTAAAGGGATTACAAAAGAGGATGGAGATGGAAAAATACTATCTAATGAATTAAGGTTAAGTTCTGTTTCTAAGAAAAAAAGCAGTGAAGTTGAGTGTTATGTGTCATATAATAAAGATAGTTATACTTCTCATTGTAGAGACTATAGACAGTATAGAGAGTGGTTAGAAAAAAGAAACAAGCAACGCTGGGTTGATGTAGAAAATCATGGACAAAAAATTGATGGGAAAAACTTATTACATTGTATGAGACTTATTAATATGTCCATTGAGATTGCAAGTGGCAAAGGTATTATCATTGAAAGGCCTGAGGCTAAGTTTTTAATTGATATTAGAAAAGGAAAATATAATTTAACAGAACTTTTAAATTCTGTTGAAGATAAGATTAAAGAATCTGATAAATTATTTGAAAAATCATCATTGCCAGAAAAAGTTGATGAGAATATGATTAACGAGCTAGTTATCAAAATTAGAAAGGAAATGTATAATTTAATGTAAAAATGATGAATAAATAATGGAAAAGATTAAAAACATAAAAGAATTCTCTAAATTGTTTAAAGTGAACGTTCCAATTGCGGAACACTTTGATTATTACCTTTCTACTCTTAATAAATCTAAAGAGTTTTCGAAGCTTAATTATCATGTGGCTGAATTTATTAACTTAGAAAAGCTAATTGAAGCCGAAGGATTTACAAGCATAGGAAATTATAAAATGGATTATGCTTTTAAGAAGTTAATAGGACATTTTGAAAATACTAAGGCATATAAGAAATTTCAAGAATTTGATTACTCTGAAGTTCCATTTAGAACAAAAGATGAGTTAAAGAAAAATCAAGATGAGGTGCTAATTTCTTTTGATTTAAATAGTGCTAATTTTAATGCACTGAAAGCATTTGATGATGTGGATAATTCTGAAATTGCTCAAAGTTGGGAACATCAATGTGGAGACTTGAATATTATTCATGGGCTTGCTATTTCTAAATCTTTCCGTCAATTGATATTTGGAAATTTGAATCCAAGGAGAAACCAAAAAATTCATCATATGTTTATAATGCATTTTGTTGAAATGTTGAAAAAAGGAGGGTACACAGAAGATGATATAGTTTCTATTTCTCATGACGAAGTTATTGTTAAAAAAGTAGTTGGCAAATTTGGAAACCGTGGAAGTAATCTTACCAATGAATTTAATGTTGGTGAATTATTGAGAGTAGACCATCAAGTTAAAATTCCTTTTTCTACAACTACATTTTCAGTAAAGAAAATTAAAGATGAAAAGTTCTTTGTTAGAACTATATACAAATCATCTAATTATGGATTTGCTGGTATTCTGTTGGAAGAGGATTTCAAGCAACTTTGGAGTATTCCAGGAAATAAGTTTTATATGTTTTTTAGAAAACTTATTTTAGACTGCGATGTTTATGATGAAAGAGACTTACTCTTCATTAGTGATGGAATGTTGGCTAAATGGATGGTTTAATAATTTAATAATTTAATAAAAAATGTTATGAAAAAAGTTTTAATTTTTATTGTAGTGATTTTTGTTGGTATCTCATTGTGGGGTCAACAAAAAGAAGAAGTTCCTGTAAGTTATATTGTAGGAAATGAAAATGTTGGATATCCTATTGAGTCTAGAGAGATTCCAAATGGATATGTTACCACTTGGGATAGATTTCCAATTTTGTATTATTATGAATTGAAAAAGGAAGAGTTTATAGGTGGAAAATTGTTTGATGTAGATAATAAAAAATACACAACCATAAAAGACATTGAGTTGATTATTACAAAAGATGGGTCTGGAATTTTTAAAGTTTATGGGAAAAAGTTTAATATGACAATGTTAACCGAGGATGGTTATATTTTGGAAGACAATGAAAGCCATGTGCTGTTTTCATGGATTCCCGATGATGAAGTAAGTTATTTTAAAATTATAAAAAAACAATAATATTATGGGATTAGGTTTTGTGAATTGTGATGCACATTGGAGCTATAGTGGATTTAATAGATTTAGAGAACGCTTAGTTGCTGAAGTTGGAATTTGCCTTCCTTTGATGGAGGGTTTTTATGGTAAGGTAGAAAATACTAAATTGCAAATGGGCTTGGAAATAGTCGATAATCATTTATCTTGGTTGCCTAAAAATCCATTGAAGTGGGATAATATAATAGACCCCCTAGTTTCCTTTCTTAATCATTCTGATTGTGAAGGAGAATTAACTTCTAAGGAGTGCGAAGAGGTAGCTCCGAGGCTTCGAATAATAGTTGCAAATTGGGATGATGATGATGTTTATAAGATGCATGCTTTGCTTTTAGCAGATGGTATGGATAAGTGCGTTAAAGAAAATGTTCCTTTAGAATTTTGTTAAGAAAAAACTATGGATAAATTAAATAGATTTAAGGGGAGTTTGTTGGGGCTTGCAATATGTGATGCTTTGGGTACGACTTTAGAGTTTACAACTTATGAATATGCTCAAAACAATAAAGTAGTTGATATGATTGGAGGAGGACCCTTTAATTTGAAACCTGGCTATTGGACTGATGATATGTCAATGGCATTATGCATTGCAGATAGCTTAATTGAAAAAGGTGAGTTTGATGCAAAAGATATGATGTACAAATTCATTAAATGGTATGAGTCAGGCTATAATAGCTCGACTGGATATTGCTTTGATATAGGTAATGCTACCGTTAAGGCGTTGAAGTATTTTCGAAAAAATGGAACTTTTATAAAAGATGATGATGCTGCGGGCAATGGAGCAATTATGAGGATGGCACCTATTCCAATGGTGTTTTGTAATGACCCTATTAAGTGTCATGACTATTGTAAAATTAATGCTAAGGTGACACATCCGTCTTTGCAAGCAATTGGCTGCTCAGTTTACATGGGTTGGATAATTGCAGAATTGCTAAATGGTAAAAAGAAAGAGGATGTTTTAGAAGGGCCAGATTCGCAAGAATGGGCATATTTTCAAACTGATTCAGAAATGCAACATCCATTAGTTTTAGGTATCGCCAATCAAGATTACAAGGGCAAACAGCCTGGAGTATCTGGAGGTATAGTCGGAAGCGGTTATGTAATTAGTTGCTTAGAATCTGCTTTATGGGCTTTCATGACAACCGACAACTTCAAAGATGGTGCTTTAAAGGCAGTTAATCTAGGAAATGATGCAGATACAACAGGAGCAGTTTATGGCCAGATAGCAGGGGCTTATTATGGATTAGAAGGAATTCCAGATGAATGGATTGAAAATGTTTATGATTCGGAGAGAATTCAAGATATAGCAGAAAAACTTTATAACTTATCAAACAAATAATATTATGACTTTAAAAGAAAAATTAAAAGAAGACTTAAAGATTTCTATGAAATCAGGAGAAACTATTAAGAGAGGTATTATTAGACTTGTTTTGTCTGAAATAGCAGCTGAAGATGCACGAAGAAAAGTAGGTCAAAACCATTTGGATGATTTTGGAATTCAAGGTGTAATAAAGTCAATGGTTAAAAATTTAACAGGTATTCCCGAAGAGTTAAAAACCGAAGAATTAAAAAAAGAAATTGAAATTTTAAATTCTTACTTGCCTGAGCTTATGTCAGAAGAAGAAACTCGTATTAAAGTTGAAGAAGTAATTTCAGAAACTGAAGTTTCCTCTATGAAAGATATAGGTAAAGTAATGGGCGCATTTACAGCAAAATACAAAGGAAAAGCAGATAATAAGCTTGTAATGAAACTTATTAAAGAAAGACTAACTTTTTAAATCAAATTAAATCTCTAAAACATTTTGTGGTGTTAGAAATTTTCAGTAGTTTTGTAAAAAATAAAATTAATGAGCAAGTTTATAATTAGAAATAAAATCAATTCCCTATTAAAGTCCAATGCAAAGGCTCCGATTGTTGAGTTAGAGTTTCTGGGAACGGGGGGAGCTTTTGATGTAGAAGAGAAAAATTCCAGCATGTTATTAAAAATGGGTGCTGGAAACGTTCTTATTGATTGCGGCTCTACTGTTTATGCTGAATTACGACAAAAAAATTTAATAGAAGATATTAAATACATTTTCATTACTCATTGTCATGAAGACCACATTGGAAGTTTGTCTACTTTAATTTATCATAAGTTTTTTGTTTTAAAAGAACAAGTGTTAATTGAATGTGAACCTGCTTTGGAAGAAAAGCTTACAGCATATCTTATAGATATTTGTGGTCATTCGGAAGAATCTTTTAAAATAAACTCTAATAATGGAGATGTCTATCAAGACCTTAATATGAGAATATTTAAGATTGATACGACAAATCATCATTATAAAGATTATGCAACTGCTGGTTTTGTGTTTAGTTTTAGAAAAAGCGGAGAAGATGTCTATATAATATATAGTGGTGATATAAATACTCCAATAACAGAGATTATTGAGGGGAAAATGCCTGTGCTGTATGAAAAATTATTGAATAAACCTGAGAATGTTTTCATACTTCATGAAGCTACTGCTAGAGAATATCCACCACATTATCCTCATTGTGATTTTTTAAAGTTAATAAAAACTGCAGAGGTTTTTCCTAATATTTACACTTATCATCATAGCAAAGAGGAGACTAAAACTATTATTGCTCAATATCAAGACAATAAGAGAAAGTTGGAATATGTAGTTGCTAGAATTGAGAATGAATTAGAAGAAAAGCTAGCAAGGATTCAAGATGTTGAAGCACATGAAAAACTTAGGATAGAAGCGAGAAATGTCAAGGAAATGTTTAAAGAAGAATTTGGAAACATAGAAAGTTCAGCTGTGGTTTATGATGTAAATCAAACTGGGAGCATTTTGGTAATTCAAGAAAAATTGGGAATTGGGAATATAAAATAATAATTAAAAAAACAATAAGATGATAAATGGAAACAGAATGGGAAGAGATTTTAATAATTTCTCGAGAGCTAATTTAGGTATTAACAGCATGGTAATGCATGATTATCAAAGAGTAAGTGGACAACGAGCTTTGTCTAATGCTGCAGGACCTGTTGGTATGACACCTCATGTAATAGAAGAAAGACAAATGAATGCAGTAGCAATGTCAGTTTTTGATAGGTTAATGATGGATAGAATTATCTTCTTAGGTATGCCTATAGATGATACTGTAGCGAATGTTATAAATGCACAATTATTATTCTTAGAATCTGTAGATTCCAAAAAGGATGTTCATATATATCTTAACTCTCCTGGAGGAAGTGTCTACTCGGGACTTGGTATTTATGACGTGATGAGTTATCTTAATCCAGATATTGCAACTATTAATACTGGTATGGCTGCTTCTCTGGCTGCTGTTTTATTATGTGCGGGAACAAAGGGAAAAAGAAGTGCATTAAAACATTCTAGAACTATGATACATCAGCCTAGTTCTGGAATGCAGGGAACCATGTCAGATATGGAAATCTCTTTAAAGGAGGGGAAAAAATTAAAAAAAGAACTTTATGAAATAATTTCACTTCACTCAGGTCAAGATTATAAAAAGATTGAAAAAGATTCTGATAGGGATTATTGGATGACTAGTGCTGAGGCAGAGAAATACGGTTTGATTGATAAGGTTTTATCTAGAAGATAAAAAAGAAAGTTTTATACAAAACTCCACCCTTTCCATCCTTTGTTTTTATAGGCTCCTCTAGGCTTTTTTGGAATGAAGGGTGGAATTTTGTTTTCTTTTTTTAAACTCTTGATAATCTAAGATGTGAGAGTGTAATACATTGTTGCTATTTAAATAATCTCCCCAGCCTAGCCATTCATTTTGATAGAATTTTAAAGGTTTACTGTGTAAGAAAATAGGTAATTTAATTTTTCTATATTGATTAGCCAAAATAATTTTAAAAGAATTTGGTTATATGAAATATTTTTCTTATTTTTGTAGAAATTATTAGTTGAAATTATGAAAAACATAGCAGTATTTCCAGGTTCGTTTTTCCCCTTTCACAAGGGGCACTTGGACATTTTACTAAAAGCTGATGCAATCTTTGATGAGGTTATTTTAGCAATAGGAGTCAATTCAAAAAAAGATAGACCTATCAATCCTGAAAATGGTTTGCCAATAAAAAAGGCAGAAACTATTGGAATGCAACTTGAGGGGTTTAGAATAGAAGAATTTGAAGGATTTTTAACTGATTATGTTGCTTCTCTAGAAGAGTCTGGAGATAATATTACAATAGTAAGGGGAATTAGAAATGGAAAAGACTTAGAAAATGAAATGGAGCAGTTGAGTGTTTTAAAAGATTTGAAGCCTGACATTAAAACGATTTTCATTCCAAGTGACGTTAAGCTTTCGCATGTTTCTTCATCAATGATGAGGCTGTTGGAAAAAGTTCAAGAGGGTGCGTCTAGTGAGTATTTAGCAAAATATAAAAAGAAATAAAATGAACGAAAAATACACATATTTTTGGAAGAGTTTTTCTCCATTCAGTAACTGGTATTTATCAGACTTCACATTTAAAGATGTTGATTTCATTCACATGGAACAGTATATGATGTGGTCAAAAGCAAAGTTAATGAGTGATGAGAAACAAGCTGAAGCAATTTTAGCGACAAAAAGTGCTAAGGCATGCAAAGACTTGGGAAGAGGTGTTCGCCCTTTCAATTCAAAACTTTGGGATGAAAAGAAAGAACAAATAGTTTATGAAGGGTGTTATGCAAAATTTGCTCAAAACACTAAAATAAAAGAAGTGTTGTTAAAAACAGAAGGAGAATTAGTTGAAGCTTCTCCCTTTGATAAAGTTTGGGGAATTGGCCTAGATGAGCGTAAAGCACGCATGATTGACCCTGAATTATGGCCTGGACAGAACTTATTAGGCAAAGTTTTAACAAAAGTTAGAGAAAATTTGAAAAAAACTTGAAAAAAACTTGATTCTTAAGTAAAAATTTCTTACTTTTGTATTCAACTAAAGCTTATCAGACGCTAGGGCGGCAAAGCCTAAACCAATAAAGGACTGTTAGAATTAAAATAAAATATTATGGGAACAGAAAAATTAACAGCTTATTGTTTAAAGACAAAAGAGAAAAACACTCCTTTCGAGGGAAGTCCAGAAATCACTAAAACAAAAAAAGGTGGATACATGGCTAAAGGAGTTGATGCTGCAGGTAATAAAATGTGTGCAATGCTAAATGAGGCGAAAGCTTTAACGGCAATTGAAAACGGTGTAGCTGTAAAGGGTTTTTAAAGATTATTAAACTAAAAAAGAGAAAAGAGGCTATTTGGCCTCTTTTTTTTTGTAACAAAATTGAGTTTTATTCGTATAATATAATATAAATCTACCTATTTATAGTTAGAACCTCACAATAATAATGAAAACAGCAATTATTAACATATTATTAGTGTTATGTTTTTTGGGGGCATATTCTCAAAATATCACAACCAATGGCGCTTCAATAAAGATAAATATTAAGGCAAATACCTACTTAGTGATACCAGGCAATTGGAATAACCCCATTGATAATTCATTAACACAAGAAAATGATAGTGAGATAATATTTAACGGAACCACAGTTCAAGAAATAGAAAATGCTAACAATGTGTTTAGTAAAATAAAAATAGAAAACACACATTTATCTGGCGATTATGATGTTATATTGAATAGTGATATAATAATTTCACAGAATCTTACTCTCATTACTGGTATTATAAATGGTAATAGTAATACGTTAACTTTTACGAATTTGGCTACCTCTGATATTGGGAATGCTTTTTCTTTCGTAGATAGCAGGCTTGAAAAATTAAGCACTTCAAGTTTTGTTTTTCCTTCTGGAAATGTAGTTCTCAGAGACATTGGAGATGGTCTTCAGACTTATAAGATTTGGGCGCCAATTACAATAGTTCCGATTGCCGCTTCTAATGTTGCAGTAAAATATAACTTCAGCAATGATGTTCTACCCCAATGGTGGTATCATGATTGGACTCATCAATATCCTTTGACACATACAACAAGTAGAGAATATTGGCTTGTTGAAAGCATTTTAAAATTTGAAGCTACGTTATATTGGAGAAATAATAATCCATGTTCAGTGCATGATTTTTGTAATCCAGGGTTTTTGGGAGATGATTTAACCATTGCTTATTGGGATAATATTTGGATTGATACGGATAGAACACTTTTTGAGGATGATGAGAATGGAAATGTTGTATCTATAGATAAAGTTCCAGGTTCACCATCTAGTAGATTTGTTACTTTCGGAGCTACAGATAAAGATATTCCATTGCCAGTAGGATTAACAGAATTTTACGGAGAGTGTGTTAGTAATGTTGTAATTATTTGGAGAACTGCAACTGAATTCAATAATGATTATTTTATATTAGAAAAATCAGATAATTCAATGAGTTTTTATGAGATTGCAGAAATAAATGGAAGTGGTAATTCTAACGATGAAATAGAATATATTTTTGTTGATGATACGAAAATGTTTGATAATAATTATTATAGATTAAAACAAGTAAATTACGATGGTAAAGTTACTACATATGATATTATTAATGTTTTAAACTGTAATGATAATATAGTAGTATCGGTATATCCAAATCCGTTTATTGATGAATTGATGTTAAAGATTGAAAATTACAATGGGGTTGTAAAATATAAAATATATGATGTTTTAGGGCACTTTTTATTTGAAAATACGTTGAAAGATAGTGGGGATTTTGTAATTGTTGAAAATTCCAACTTGGTGCCTGGGACATATTTTGTAGAGGTAGTTTTAAATGATAAAGTCTTTAATAGTAAAATAATAAAAAAATAAAATGAAAAAATTTAGTTTAGTCGCAATAATACTCTGGTTATCACTGTTTTCTTTTTCTCAGGGGATTGCCATAAACTCTGATGGTTCAATTGCGAATTCATCAGCAATGTTAGATATTAAATCATCAAACAAAGGATTGCTCATACCAAGAGTTGCGCTTAATGATGTCAACACTTCAGCGCCTGTAACAACTCCAACGGAAGGGTTGTTGATTTATAATGAAACAGGAACAGAAGCTCATGGATTTTATTATTGGGATGGCTCACAATGGGTGCAGTCACTTGGTCCACAAGGTATTCCAGGAATACAAGGGATACAGGGTATACAAGGTGTTGTTGGGTTAACAGGGTCTCAAGGTATAATTGGATTAACAGGGTCTCAAGGTATTCAGGGTGTAATTGGATTAACAGGACCTCTTGTTTCAGGTACTTTTGGACAGACTTTAAGATATAATACAAGCTGGATAGCAAACAGCTTGTTATATAATAATGGAACAAATATTGGAATTGGAACTACGTCACCAGGAGCAAAATTGGAAGTAGCTGGAACATTTGAAGTAGACTATGCTTCTGATGGTGCGATGGCATATTTTAAAGGTGGCGCTAACAATACAGCATATGAATATATAGGATTCTATTCAGGTGAAACAAGACAAGGAATAATGCTATGGGATGGTGCGTGGTCAGGTGCTGGCAACAGAACAAATGAATTTTCAATAACAGCTGAAAATAGTAATTGGTTAACATTAAAAAGCACGATTGGAACAAGTATTTTGGGTGGTAATGTTGGAATTGGGACTAATTCGCCATTATATAAGCTTGATGTCAGTGGAAATGCTAGAATTACAACTAATTTAGGTGTTGGCATAGCACCTAGCACTTCATATAGAATTTATGCGGGAAGTGGTTCAGCTTATGGTATTTTTGCTTATGGAAGTACGATGGGTGGACGTTTCATGGATAGTGGAGGAACTTCAACAACATATGCTGCATATGGTAGTTGGGGAATCTATACAGGACAAAATGGCTATTTTGGAGGGAGTTTTGGAATTGGAACAACCACTCTGACGGAAAAATTGACAATAACTGGAAATGTAAAAGCAAGTGGAATTGTTTATTGGGGCATTAGCGGAACAAGAACAGAAACTAGAGATAATGCTGGTTTACAAGGAAACGCTGGAGCAAAAAGTGGGTTTTATGAGACTTCAACGGCAACTTCTGCAGAAAACTGGCCAACTGGCGCTTCAAGTTGGTGGCATTTGCTTGATGTAAGACACAATAATAGTACAAACAATTACGCAATGCAACTTGCTGGTAGTTTTTTCGACCAAAAACTCTATTTTAGAAAAACAAATGCCAATTCAGCGCAGTCATGGACAGAAATTCTTACAGGAGATTATTTCGATACAAACGTTGTGACGGTTGAGAGTACAAGTACATTATCTATTACATCAGGTACTTGGGTTGCTATTCCAGGTGAAACTATTACTATAACTGGTTTGGTTGCTGGAGACCGAGTTTTAATATGGTTTAGTGGAAACATGGAAATGAGTGGAAGTGATTGGAATCTTGTAGATGTCGCACTTTTTATCAATGGGTCATTAGCTACAGTTGGTGGTTACGTAAGGACAAGCATAGATTATGGTGGACTTAGGTATATGAGATATATAAACTATTCTGCTACTGCACGATACAATGTCACTAGTAGTGGGAATTACACTTTTGATGTAAGAGCATGTAGATTATACACAGGAAATACGATATATATTGGAGGCAATTCAACAGATTCTAGAGAAGGTGTATTAACAGTCTTCGTTATTAAAAATTAAACTATATTATGAAAAAATTATTCTTCTTATTCATCTTTATCGCAGCCTCAATATCAATTATTGCTCAAGATAACCGTGTTGAATCAATGAATGTTTTATCTTATGGAAACTCAGAGCTTATTGATAATGAATGTATTATAAAACTTGAAATATCATCTGATAATTATTATGTTATTTTAACTCCAATTGGTGAATATTCACAACTTTACGTTTCAAAAAAATTAAACAATGGTTTTACAGTAAAATCAAAAGATATGATAAATTGTGGTTTTGATTATATTGTTATTGAGAGGAAAATAAAATATATAGAATCTGATTATTTAAAAAATAAAATTAAAAATTGATAATATAAAGTTGCTAAGAATTTTTTAAATCATTTTCTATTAGTGTTCTAATATATTTAGAAATGTTCATATCATTTGTTGTGAATAATTTTTTTTCTACTTCATCTAATAATGTTGTTTCCAATCGTAGTGATATTGTTTTAGTTTTATTTTCAGGGGGGTTTTTAAATTTCAGATTTAATTCAGAATCTATTGCTTCTTGAATGTAATTATATCGAATTTTTTGTTGCTCATACCACGGACTTGTAAGGGTGTCATTACCATCTTTATCTCTCGCTGTTTTCAATCCTTTGTTATAATGTGGATTGATAGACCAGTGAACGTCTAGTGAACTAAAGTGTTGTTTTTTTGTACTTACCGCCCTATAACACCTTTCAAAAAAACTTCCTTTATAATTTGGAGTTGATGTCATTATTATTTTCCTTGTTTCTTTTAATAACATCATAAAGCAGCTGAAAATTCTATCTAAATCTTTTATAAATTCAGACTCATCAAAAACTAACATATCTACTGATTGTGCTTTAAAAGGAACAGAGTGAGTTGAGATAATTTGAAATTTATTATTATTAATTAATAATTCTTTCTTGTTGTTTAATAAAATTTCATCTTTGTTTAAAATCTCAGGTGGCAGGTTATTTATAGTATATAGGATGGTTTGTTTAAAATGAGCTCCCTGTGATAAAGAGGGGAATATTCCAAGAATGAAAAAGTTTTTCTTATAAATTAAATTCCAAGCCATATATGCAGCCATTATTGAACTTAAATGCATTTGTCTGCTTTTATTGATTAAACTATAAGTATTGTTGTGCATATGTTTAATTATAGCTTTTTCAAAGTTCAATAAAGGCAAGATACCTAAATTACCAGTGTGAGGGTTGAAGCCATATCTAAAGTGTTGAATAAATTTTTCTGGATTATTTTCAAAGTCTTCTTTTTTAAATTTTCGATGTATTTCTTGCTTGTTATGTTTCATTTGTATTACATTTTTTTTGTTTTGTATTACATAAATAGTTTAAAAAATGTTTTATTTAATAAATATAATGGAATTTTTCTTAAAAACTACGTATATAATAGAATGGAAACTATTTATATAAAGATGAAAAGAATAAAATTACTTATATTATTTTTGCTTATTTCTAATTTTATTTTTTCTGCGGCTGCAAAAACAACTTCGTCTACTCAAGATGGAAGTTGGAGCAACGGTTCAACATGGGATAATGGGGTTCCAAATGGCGGGAAAGATAATATTACCATTAGTGATAGCGATAGCGTTAATGCTGTATCTATTGGAACTATTACAATTGGTTCCTCGGCAGCTTTAATAGTAGAGTCTGGGGCAATTTTAGTCGTGCAAAATATAATTTTCTCTAATGGAAGTAGCATTCTAGTTGAAAGTGGGGGACAACTAATTGTTTTAAATGACTTAACAAATAATAATAATTCTGATGATGTTGTTATAGATGGAGAAATAAAAGTATCTGGAACGTTGGATAATGGAAATGGTGCTGATATTAGTGGAGAGGGAATAATTGAATCGGAGGAGTACACTGGTAGTTGCTGTATAATGGGAATAGACCCTGATGATTTAGTGCCTGGAGATATAATACAAGATAGCGTGATAGTTGGTAATCTACCAATAGAATTGCTTTCATTTGAAGCTCATTGTTTAAAAGATAAAGTTTTACTTGAGTGGGAAACCGCTACAGAAATTAATAATGATTATTTTACGATTTATAAAAGTCATAATGGAATTGATTGGGTAGAAATGGAATTTATCAATGCTGTCGGAAATAGCAATGAAAATGAAAGATATGAATTTTATGATTATGATATAGAATTTGATTTTATTTGCTACTATAAATTAAAACAAGTAGATTTTGATGGACAATCTGAGACATTCGACATTATTTATGTAAGCTGCGTTAAACATAGCAAACAATATTTCATCTATCCAAACCCTGTGCCTGCAGGGCAAGGATTTCTCATTGATGGTTTAGATGGTACTGAAGAAATTCAAGTATTCGATATGCTTGGAGGAAAATGCAATAGAGAAACATTAAGTCCTGGCGCATATTTAATATATATAGATGATAGTTGTTTTAAAATCATAGTTTTTTAAGCTTTATTGACAGTAATCTCAATAATTGGCACTCCATCTAAATTAGTAAAGTAATCTATTGTAATATCTGCAATTACTAATCCTATTACTTTATTGTTTTCATCAGCGGTAATTATCCTGGCACCAATGCCTAAATTTGCTAAATATTTTTTATTTGGTAAGTTAAGTTCAGAATTGGTATATGTAGAAATAATTCGTATAATAGGTTCTGGTGAATTATCTTTAATATTATTTAGTTTTTGAGCGATTAGCTCGTTAAATTCTTTTTCTTTTTTTGAAAATAAGCTTTCTATTTTTTGTATACTTTTATCAAATTCTTCTTTTATTGTTTTTGATATTTGCTTTAATTCCTTAACTTCATTTTCTTTATTTGAAGTTTTAGAGTTTTCTTTTGCTTTTTTCTTTTGAATAGCACTTGCCTTAATATCAACTGATTGAAAAAATCTAGAACCAGTTCCATATTCTTTTATAGTGTTAAGGATATATTCATCAGTTCCTAGTTCTGGGTCATAATGAGTAACGTTTTTGTGGTTATATTTAATGAAGATGTTTTTCACAGCATCAAATTCCATTCCTCCACTATATCGTTCTACTAATTGTTCTATGTGCTCTAAGTTGGCAGGATTATATATGTTGTATAAATCCTCTAGTAAATTTTTAAAATTATCTTTCTGCATTTTTTGATTTGTTTTTAGTTTTTAATTTATCGAGTTCTTTTTTTATTATAGAAGCTTTTTCGTAGTTTTCTTCTAATACTAATTTTTTCAAATAAGCGTCCAATTCAATAATTTTATCTTTTATACGATATTCTTCACCATTTTTGCTTTGTTCTTTTTTTTCTTTTATTTTATTTTCAGCGGTGCCAAAAAAGGCAATTTCATAAATTAAACAATGTAGAGCTTCATATAAAGTGATTGATGTTCCTGCAATTAAAAGTGGAGTTATAGAATCTTCACTAAAATCTTTCTTGAAGATTTCGACAGCTTTATTAATTACAATTTCATAATTCTTAAATTCGTTTATAGGAATTAAACTCAATGGCATGTAGATTTCATCTTCATCGTCTTCATCGTTGTTTGTACCAACTCCTACGAAAAGAGCAAATAGATTAATTGATTGGCCTTTATCGAATTTGAAGAATTCAAACATTTTAGCAATTTCTAATGAAAATAAAATATCTCCATACTTATTCTTTGTGTGATTATTCGTAGGCTCTTTTTTTAGTTGAGCTTCAAAATCTTCTAATGTTAATTCTTTTAATTCTTGTTTAAATAAAGTATTAAAAAAACTTTTTTCTTGTAATATAAGGTTGAAAAGGGTGCCAAATGTTAACCCATCTTCAAATTCTACCTCTGCACTTAGATGTTCTGAAATGTTTTTAATGACTTTAACTGCATCATTGTCATCGTTTATCATATCTTTTTGAACAACACTTCCATTCTTTTTGATTAAAATAAATTTCATATAATTAACTTTAATAATAAATATATATTTAAATTTAAAAAATAAAACAAAAAAAATGAAACTTTTTTTAAAAAAAATCGTATATAATTATTGCAAACAAGACTAAAAACAAAATGTGAAATTAAAAATGTTTTTTTTTCATATTTATAAAAGATTTAATGTTCGTTATTATTTTTATCAAAGCGATGTGTCACACTGGGGTTCGACCCCCCACATCTCCACAATTTAAAGAAACCATATGGGGATGTAATGGCTGTAGCTGCGGATTGACTAGGGTAGAGAGAGAATGTTAATAATTGCTTAAACGGCAAAAATTTTATTAAAAAAGCGACAGACCTAGCTCTAGAGAGTTACGTTTTAGCGCCAGTTGCAGTAGTGTAACAGGTATGACAGTCCTCCATTTTGTAAAAAGTGGAGGATTTTTTTATTTTTGGTAACATTTTTCTTGCTTGTACGTATGATACAGTGAAAACTAAATTTTAAAATATATGAAGCAATTGAGGATTATCCCACAGATTACTCTTCGAAACACCGATTCTCTTAATCGGTATTTAACAGAAGTAAGTTGTGTTGGGGGAGTATTGACAGCAAAAGAAGAGGTAGAATTAGCTTTAAAAGTTCAAAGTGGAGATAAAAAAGCAGAAACAGAATTAATTCTTAGGAATTTAAGGTTTGTTATCAGCGTAGCCAAACAGTATCAGTGTTCGGAGTCTCCTCTCTCAGATTTGATAAATGAAGGTAATATAGGTTTAATTATGGCGGCACGAAAGTTTGATGTGTCTAAGGGAAATAAGTTTATTTCATATGCTGTTTGGTGGATTCGACAGTCTATTTTAAAATATTTAAGTGAACATGGAAGGATAGTAAGAGCTCCATTAAATAGAATTACACACATTCACAAAATAAAACAAGCAACTTTAAAGTTAGAACAAAAACTTCAAAGAGAACCTACTGAGGACGAAGTTTATGAGTCATTGCAAGATATTATGCGAGAGGATGAATTTAAGATTGCTTTACGAATAAAAATGAACACCAAATCAATTGATAGAGACATTCAACCAAATATGTCTAGTCGTGCAGAAGTATTTAACCTAATGGATGTTTTAGAAAACCCTAATCAAATGAGACCAGATGAAAGATTGGTTATAGAAGATTTAAGAGTCGAACTTAATCGAATATTAGATAAGTTACCCCCACGAAACAAATATGTCCTAGAGCATTTTTATGGTCTTAATGAAGAGCGAGTTAAGACATTAGAAGAAATAGCACAAAATCTTAGTTTAACCAAAGAAAGAGTGAGACAATTAAAAAATAACAGTTTAAATCAATTAAAACGAAAATATTCTAAGAAAATTTTTTAAAATTTAACGTTATGAAAGTTGGCATAGATATACATGGAATTATAACTGAAGCACCAGAATTTTTTTCTTTAATGAGCAAGCTGCTTATTGAAGCTGGTCATGAAGTTTATATAATTACAGGTGCCAGTATAACAAAAAAAATTACAAACAAATTGGAAAAGCATAATATTAGTTACACAAAATTGCTATCCATTACAGATTATCTTTTATCAAAGGAGGTGGATGTTAGATATGAAGATGCAGATAACCCTTGGTTTGCTGATGAAGTCTGGAATGAAGCAAAATCAATTTTGTGTAGAAATCATGATATTGATTTTCATATGGATGATTCCGATGTCTATGGTGACTATTTTACAACCCCTTATGCTATGCTTAAAATCAAAAAAATAGAAAAATGAAAATTATAGTAAAATGCACGCCTTTTAAAAGTTATAATACAGGAATTGATATTAAATCAAAAATGTATACTGAAGATGGGGAACCAATTATGAGCGGAGACCATCATCTTGGTCAAGTTTCTTCGAATATGTTTTTTGCAAAACAAGATAATTCATATGAAAGATATGGAGAGGAGTTAGATAAAATATTTCCTGAAGCAAATGAACAATTTGAATTTGTTTTTGAAAAAACAGACATAGACGAACCGAAAGGGCTGAAAGTAAAACAAGTAATTGTTTGGAGAAAAGACTTGAAGGTCAGGAAAGGTAAAATGATGGCTCAAGCTGCGCATGCTTCTTTGGCTGTGATATTGGGGCTTATGAGAGAAAGTCAGCGAAGTGATTTTATAGAAAAAGAGGATGGCAGTGGATATATCAGAGAAATAGTAAGAAATCTTCATTGTGAATTTAGAGAAGATTCATATTTGGATAAGTGGATTAATGGTAGATTCACAAAAATATGTGTTTCTTGTGAAGATGAGCGTGAGCTGTTGCGTTTAGATTTGGAGGCTAGAAGTAAAAACATTCCAGTTGCTTTAATTACAGATGCTGGTTTGACAGAGTTTAATGGAGTTCCGACTAACACATGTATAGCAATAGGACCCTTTTGGTCAGAGGAAATTGATGAAATTACAGGAAAACTAAAACTTTTATAGTTTTTTTCCGTATAATACAATATTATAATACGAATTATATGAAAAACGTAGAAATCGAAAGAAAATTCAAGATATCAAAAAATAAGATGCCAGATGTATCTAAAATGGACTTTTTGGATATTGAACAAGGATATCTGAAAAGCGGAAATGAAAATATGATAAGACTTAGAAAATCATATGAAATTTTTCATCTTGGTAAATTAGGTAATAGAAAAATTGAAACTTTTTATAATGAAACAGTTAAAAAATATGGATTAATTGAAAGGCCTGAGTTTGAAATTAATCTCGAAGCTACGGCATTTAAAACATTATGGCCAGCATTTGAAGAAATCACATTAGAAAAGAAGAGATATAGAATTTCAATAAATGGGGTTATTGTTGAACTTGATATTTTTGGCGGTGAATTGGAAGGACTAATTATTGCTGAAGTTGAATTTGACAACATGGAAGATTGCAATAATTTCAAACCTCTTGATTGGTTTGGAAAAGAAGTTTCTAAAACCAAAGAATATCACAATTACTTTTTGGCATTGGATGGATTGCCATCTGGATGGAATGCAGTTAAAAAAGAGAAATCTGTAGAATATTTTGAATTTGTAAGCCGTTTGGTTGAAAATTATGATTGTGCATCATGGAAGACTTTCTCAGAAGATGGTTCGACAGAAGAGGATGTTAAAGTCTTTCAGCGTGGAGTCAAAGGACCTCCTGATTGGTTTTCTTTTGAAAATGGTTTATTTAGACATCGTGGTTATACAGCATATAAGGAAAAATATAACTACAGCCAATTTGAAAATTTGGTCAAAAGAATTAATACGGCAAATCAAAAGTGGAGAGATTAATTATGAGAGTAATTGGAGTAACAGGAACTATAGGTTCGGGAAAAACTTATCTTTGCAAAAGATTTCAAGAAGATTATAATATCCCAGTATTTTATTTTGATTTGGAAGCAAGACTCATAATAGAATCAGATAAATTCGTAATTAGTGAATTAAAGCGTTTTTATGGTAAAGACATTTTCTTAAATAATAGCATTATTAAGCTAAATACAAAAAAACTTGCAGATATTATTTTTACTGATGAAGTAGAACGATTAAGAGTAGAACGTTTAATCCGAGGACCTCTTATGGATAGATTTTATCGCTTCATATATTTAAAAGCAAACACAGAAGAACATTCTTTCATATTGGCAGAGTCTGCTACGCTTATGACAACTAAAATGTATAAACTTATGGATGAAGTGCTTTTGGTTGAAGCAGACCTTGATAAAAGTTTGGAAAAGCTTGAAAAAGAGCGTAACATTAGCAGTAGTGAAGCTAAACGGAGAATGAATTTGCAGGTGGGAACATTGGAATCAAGGCGCATACTAGACAGTGAAAATATAAGCTCCGACTTGTTTATTAATGATTTTACAGATGAAAATTTAGACGAATTTGTTTTTTATTATTATAATGCAGAAATGAGGATTGGTGATATGATAAAAGAGGAGAAATAGATATGGAACACAAGAAAATTCAAAAGAAAATTAATGATGTCTTTACCGAGGCGTTTGTACACACTTCCCTTACAAAAAGACTTCAGGACATTGATGGTGAATGTAGAGAACTTTGTAATTATACAGACCTTAAAAATCTTAAAGAAGAGGCAGGAGACCTCTTGGCAAGCTTAATTCAACTACACAATGAAAGTGGTTGGGATATTGCTGAAAACCTAGAACAAAACGAAGCAAAGATTCGAAGAAGAATGCTTCAATATAAAGGTAGGGGCAGAAAAACCAATGTAGCTATCTTGGGAGGAGCATTTAATCCTGTCACAAAAGCTCACATAGAATTAGCTCAATTTATCTTAGATGTCAGTCAATGGGCTGATGAGGTGTGGATGATGCCTACATATCAACATATGGATGGAAAACAAATGGTATCTCCAGAGCATCGTGTTGAGATGTTGAAAATAGCGACAGCAAATGATGGCAGAATTAAAGTCTGTGATTATGAAATTAAACACAAATTACACGGAGAAACGTATTTCCTTCTTAATAGATTAATTCATGATTCGGAATATGAGTTTTATAGATTTGGAATTGTTATTGGTCAAGATAGAGCCAATACAATAGCTAATTGGTATAATTCAGAAGAATTGTTGAAAATGGATGTTCCTTTTATAGTAGCTCCGAGACAAGGTTATAAAAGAGACTCTAATGTAACTTGGTTTTTAGAGAGACCACATATATACATTGAAAAAGAAGGTGTTGGACCTGTTTCTAAAATGTCTTCTACAATGTTTAGGAATTTATATAAAGATGTTGTAACAGTTGGTGATATGGTAAAATGCGAGAGGTTCGCAAAGGAAATTGTGGGTTTTGATGTCTTTAAATATATAAGAAACAATGAATTATATAATTTAAAAAAATATTAAGCTATGGGAAAAAAGATTTTACGTATTTTAGGAATTATTGCAATATTGATAGTGGCTGCTGCCATTGGATATGCTTTAATTAAGTTTACTTTAGGTATTATGGCCGCCTTGTTGGTTGTAATAGGAATTTTCCTCGGATATTATTTTTGCGTAGTATTTCCACCAAAAAGTTTAAAGAAAAGAATTAATCCAGAGAAGTATAAAAATAAATAATAATTAAAATTAGAAACAAAAATGGGACTATTACACAGGTTAGGAATAATCGAGGAGACCGCACAAGAAGAAGCGCCTCAAACAGAAGAAAAACAAGAAGAAAAAAATGTTGAAGCAACATCAGCACCAGTATCAACTCCACATTCAGAAGCATCAATGAAGTTTGCTATGCCGCAAGCTAATAAATCTTCAACGCCAGGTCAGATTGTCGGCAAGATTGATGATGAAGTCTACGAAAAGCTTTCAGAGGCTATTGAAAGAAATAACTTAGATGGAAATGATTTCCTAGAGTTTATGCAATCGTTAACTGGTATGCAACACCTTGTAGTAGATGAAGGCACTAAATTCAATATGGTATTTACAACTCTTGCTAGTACGCAAGGTGGATTTACAAAAGAGATATGTTTGAACTCAATTCAGCATTATCTTGATGTAATTAACAATGAAAAGAATATCTTTTTAGGTGAGATGCAGGGCGCAACTCAAACAATGGTAACTGAAAGCATTGGTGAGAAAGAACGTTTGGAAGAATTAGCAAATCAAAAAGCAGAACAAATCCTCCAGTTGCAAAATGAAATTCAAGAAATTTCTAATAATGCATCTGAATTGGGAACATCTGCTGAAGAAGCAACGGTTAAAATTGCTCAAAAAGAAGCTGATTTTGAAGTTACAGTTGCCCAACTTGTTGGACAATTAGGTTCATACGAAGAGAAAATCAAAAAGTATATTAAATAATTAAAAATTTACAAAATGAAAAGAAAAATTAAAATGAGTCGAGGCGCAGCAGTTGCGTTTGTTACATTCTTGTTCTTCGCCATGTTAGGCGTAACTATTACTATTTGGCCGAACACTTTTTATGGTGATACAATTGTTAAAGTGTTGTTCTTTGCAATTACATCCATATTAGCAATTTCTGTGATAATAGATGTTTTAAAATGGACAAAAGATAATCCTAATAGCATAAACTACAGAAAAGAAGCGTGTTATGGTCCTTTATCTTTCTTCTATGCAGATAACAATGCAGAAAACGTAAAGACTATTTCTTATGGGAAAATATTCTTGCTTTTTATAGTATTTGTTGGATTGACGTTCGTTGTTGAGTTAACACATTCTATAAAGAATGGTTGTGTGTTTGTGTATAATACTTCTCAAGTATTACAGAATGAATATGAGCAAAAGCAAGAAGAAAGAATTAGTTTTTATGATAATCTATGGAAAACCTATCAGCAAAAAGGTGAAATAGCAGGTCTTAATAAAGAAATTTTCCTTGAAATTACTCAAATTATAATGGAAAACCGTAAAGATGGTGAAAACACAGCTTGGAAGTGGGTAAATGAAAATTCTCCAATTCCTTTTGATGAGTTTTCTAAATTTTATACAGATTTAAGCTCTTTTATTGAAAAAGAAAGAAAAGCGTATTTCGAAATTGAAAAACAATGTCAGATAATTGCACAAAAACAAAATACTTTGTTGGACACATTTCCTAATAACTTTTATAATAAAATTTTCTTAAAATGTGAAAGAATCAATTTTGAATTTGGATTTACTTCGGATAAGACAGATGAGGTGTTTGAAACGGCGAAAGAAAATCTCTAGTATTAGTTTAAAACAAGAAGTTTATTAATTAAAATTGTTAAAAATGAAAAAAGACAACTTTGAGTTAGGTTTTGCCAAGGATTTAATTTGGCAAACCACTCATCAAAAAATAAAAATCTTAAATCCTCTAGACTTTAAAGTGCCAGGGTTTATTAAACAGTTGAAAGATGACTATTCGTTGGATTTAGGCTCTTTGGGACTTGCTGATTCAGACGAAATCAAAAAAAGATTGGAAGTTACTAAACTTTTATTTGACCAAGACATTAGAGAGAAAATTAACGTTTTTCAAAAATTTTTTGTTAAAAACCAATATCTTCCGACTAGTGAGAATGGGTTTTTATTACAATATAAGAATGGTAACAGTGTTTTTTGGGATGGAATTCATGAATTATTAGACTTTTTGAAACCTTATGAACAAACTGAAACAATTGGTACTTTTGTTAAAAAATTAGAAGCTAATCTATATTTTGAAGAAAAAGAAAAAGAGTTTGCAGCAATGATTACTAAAAAACTAGAATCTATAGCTTTTGTTGAAGGTGTAGTGACTATGACTTTAGATAGGTATCATGATGATAAAAGGGCTATTAAAGACTTTGTGGTTGTCGGAAAGAAAGAGTACAATTCAACATGGGGGTCAGGTTATCAGGCAAAAATTCCAAGTTGGATGAAAAACCCAGTTTTCGAGTTTACAAAAATTACCCAGGGACTTCAAAAAATTGCTGATGTCTTTGCTACAATAGCTGCAAATAGGTCTGCAATAATAAAAGATTTGCCTTTTAGTATAATAGAAGACATTAGAGAACATTTTTATTATAAAGATGGAATTTATGAGAAATTACAAGGTTACCGTCATTTAAACTTTACTTTTCGTTTTGTTTATTCACAAAAAGGATTAAGTGTTGAATTTATTAATGTTGAAGGGTGCAAAAAAGAGGTTGACTTTAAATTCAAAAATGCTGATTTTGATGGATTTACAAAAGCTGAGAAATTACATTATAGGATTCAACAAAGGAAAGTAAGTGCTTATTATGAAAAAATAGAAGGAATAGTTCAATCAAGAGAGCATTATTATCCATTGGAGCAAAGTATGAGACTTTTTAGTAAAAAATTCAAGGTTCAATCGGAAAATTCAGATAAAACATTTAAATGGTATGCACTTGAAAACTTATATAAAGAGAATTTGGACCTAACACATCAACTTAGAGCAATGAGAAATTTTGTTTATTCTCATGTATGTGAATTACAAAAATTATCCAATGTGATTGCTCATATGCAATTAGTGGCTAATCAAAGAGGATTGGATTTATGTGTGCCAGAGTTGGTTGAATCAGGTCAGGGAACAACCTTTAAAAACTTAGCTCCATTAGATGTCTTTCATAAAAAAATTAAGCTAATTCCTTTCACGTTACCAACAATAAACAGTCGCATTACTTGTTTGACTGGTCGTCATGGTGGAGGAAAAAGTGTTGCAGGAAAATCTATTCTTAGTTCCATTTACTTAGCACAATCTGGACTCCCTGTTTTTGCAAAAGAATTTAAAACAGAATTAAAAACTGTAATGGGTTCTATTGTTAATGATGAGGGCGAAGGCTCTACGGCTAATACTTTTCTCGATAAAGTTCTAACCTTATTTAAAGGTATTGGAGAAGTTCCTGCAGGAGAATCTATTATATTTATAGATGAAATTGGAAAAGGAACTCAAGAAACAGCAGGAATAAATATCGGTAAGAAGATTTTGAGAACTACAAAACTTAAAGGCTATTGTTTGGTGTTTAATTCTCAAATAATGGAGCTTGCTGAATTTGCACAATTAGAACTTAATGCTAAATGTTTTGTTGTCAATAAACATCACGAATTTAAAGAGGGTGTTGGCGATGGACAAATGGATGAATTGCTTAAAGAAAAAGGACTTGATGAAATTTTAGTCTGATAAATAGTTATTTATTTTTTTTTAATTTAATCCAGTTAAATATTTTTTTAACTGGATTTTTTTGTTTATATTTGCCTATAACTTAAAAACTATGTAATGAATAAAATTGATGCAAATGATATTCCACTATGTTACTTTACAGGAAAACCAATAAAAATCCTTCCTTAGAAAAAAAGGGAAGGATTTTTATAGTCCAGAGGGTGAAGGGAATATTAAATATCGTAAGCATACTCAATATACTTATATTGACAAAACAGTTTATGATGTAGAAATCACCAAGGGGGACGATGTTCAAAAGCATTCCTTAATATTAGAAGAAAATACATTTAGAGAATTCGAAGAGGTTCCTAATCATCGTAAATTGATTGCCTTTAATCTTTTAAATAAAAATGGAAGATATTATCCTGCAGACGTAGTAAATCCAGAAGAGGATAAAGAATATTTTATTGAATTTTATGCTCCTGAATATTTTGCTATTACTTTGGCAAATGTGTGTGGATTGGCAACAATAGCTAAAAATAAAGATTATTTGTATCTTAAAAAAGTGCGTTTTTTAAGAGATAATGATAATAAATTAATAAAAGTGCCTGGTACCAAAGACTTAAATGTTGTTGCTATGTTTAAAATGGGTGCTAAAATTATGACTAGAGGAATTGGGTCTATAAGTGAAGAAAAAGCGATAAAAGAAGATTATGAGTTGGGAGGATTGTTCATAGATGCTGATAGTTCATATGATTTTAAATTAAATAAAACAAAACACAATGAAATTTACAAAAGTATTTAAAAAATTTGATTTCTTAGGAAAAGCGTTGAATTATATAATTCACAATAGCGATTCTAACTATGCTCCTTACCATAATTTAAATCATAATGTTACGATAACCGTAATGGCCTTTACTTTGGGTAAAATGGAGAAGATATCAGAAACAGAAATGAAAGAGTTGTTAATCGCAGCTATCTTTCATGATTTTAATCATTCAGCAGGAAAGACAAAGGATGGTGCAAATATTAAAAAAGCAAAATTAGGAGTTGAGGATTTCCTTGAAAAAGAAAAGATTAGTGTAGATTTAAAGAAAGTTAATGAAATTCTGGAGGCTACTGAGTATCCTTATGTAATAAAGGAGAGTGATTTAACTCTGCAGCAACAAATCATTAGAGATGCTGATTTCTTACAGTTGTCTGAGCCTAATAGACTCCAAGCAAATATACTTGGAATGGCTAGCGAAACAAACAATGATGTAAAAAAGTGGCTAACAATTCAAAAAGGATTTGTTTCTAATTGCAAGTTTAATACTAAGTCAGCCAAAGAGCTTAAAGATATCTTTTGGGATGAAATGGTTGAAGAATTAGAATATTTAATAAAAATAGTAAAATGAAAAAGAAACTTAGAATAGGAGTGGATGTAGATGGTGTTTTGAGAAATATTACACCAACTTTAATGAGGCTTTTTAAAGAACATCATCCTGACGCTGTAAAAAGCGATTTGATTGATGGTTGGGATTTTCCCAATGTTGATTTGCCTTTGCAAACAAAAATGGATTTTATGTTTAAGAGATTTCCGAAAGAGGTTTTCCTTTATTCAAAACCATTTAAAGATACTCAAGATGAATTTAAGAAACTGCAAAAATGGGCAGATGATAATGATGGATTTTTAGTATGTGTGACCACTCAGGAGGACCATTTAATAGGTTTAACCTATATGTGGTTAGCTACGCATAATATTCTTTTTAAAGAGATTCACATATCTGGAAACAAGCATGAGAAACCAATTGATTATCTTATAGATGATTCACCATCAAATTTTTCTAAATGGGTTGGTGCTGGGAGAAAACCAGAAGATTTTATTTTATTTGATGCCACATATAATCAAGATGTAGATGCTCCAAATAGAATTGAGAAAATTTCAGAAGCAATTAAAATAATAAATAATAAATAATATGAGCGAATCATTACAAAGTAAAAGTCCTGATAAAAAAAGTTGGCCAAATGAAGGACTAGCAGTTCAATCAAGTGGAAGACTACAAAATGAAGATGGTATTAATAATAAATTTGAAAGAAGAGCAGTGTATTCTCAGAATGAAAACATGGCAATTTTCAAAATTTATTCTGACTTTTTCAATATAATATTTCAGGATAAAAAAAAGCAATCTGAATATGGCATTGAGATGATTGGGTTAATAGGCGATACTCATTTTGACGACAATATTACATTATATGATAATTTTGGGAGCCGAAATGTTTATTTTAAATTTATGGACTTAACCATAAAGATGAATTTTAACTTTTTTATTAGTGGTGGTAAAGTTTACTAT
>Ga0222628_1000147_pt1 | contig 35088 bp, 39 predicted proteins | sample AntAcemetageno95_FD_179860 | JGI IMG/M metagenome (GOLD analysis project Ga0222628, IMG submission 179860) | Saline water microbial communities from Ace Lake, Antarctica - #95 | ecosystem: Environmental > Aquatic > Non-marine Saline and Alkaline > Saline | place: Antarctica: Ace Lake | collected...
ATCGGACTCTAAACAAAAATACGGTGAGGCGTTCTCGTTGGAGAAGTCTATGAAACGTGAAACACACAAATCTTTAGTTTGTGTGTAGTTCATATTAGAGAAAGAAAATTAAAAACTATAATAAATGAAAGAATATAAAAAACCAGATTTCATAAAAGTTCTAAAAAAATTATCAGATATTTTAGATGAAGAAGAAATTAAACACGAAATCCCATTTTGTCATATTGATAAAATAAAATTTAATTATATAGATATAATTATCCCAGATTATGTTATATCATATGATATTTCAAGAATATTTAATGCAACAGAAATTAAAGAAAAATCTGGAATTGTTTATACTACAATAGATAATTTTGATGTTAGATTTATTTTAACAAGTGAAAAATTATGGATTTATACATTATATTATTATTCTTGGAATATTATTAATATTTTAGTTAATATTTTAGCATCAAATTTTAATTTAAATTATACAAGATTTGGTTTAGAATATATTTATGATAATAAAAAAATAAAACTAACCAGTAATTTAAAAGAAATATTTGATTTTTTTGAATTAAAATTTCATATGATTACAACTGGATTTCCAACAGATTATGTTATGTTTGATTATATTGAATCTTCTGTATATTTTAATTCTGAAGATTTTACAATGAAAAATTTTGAAATTCATGACCATTATTTTAAAAATAATAAAAAATATTATAAAAATTTTATTAAACATAAACCAAATATTAAATATGAAAAAAATTTAATTGCAGATCAATTAGTTTATATTGATGCATCATTTCCAAAATCAAAATTTCTTGAAAAATTAAGTAAAATTCAAGTAAAAGAAAAATTCCCAAATTTAAAAGAAGTTAAAAAATTACCAAAAGAAAAAATATTTAAAGAACAAATTTCTCAAGAACAAATTAATAAATTATTAGAAGATAAGAAAAAAGAAATGAATACCAAGAAAAAAATAAATATTGGTAATATTCATAAGAAAAAAGATGATGATTTAACATTTAATGTAGAATAATTTTTTTATTTAAATAATTTTTGTGTATATTTGTAAAATTAATAAAAATAATAAAATTATGAAAGAAAAAAATAATACAAAGAAAAAATATCCTTTTAATGAAGGAGAACCTTACTGGACTATTGAAAATGACTGTATAACTTGTTCATTCTGGAATCATGAAAGTGAAAAAAATCATGATAAACATCCTAATAAAAAATATTTTAATTCAGAACAAGAGGTAAGAATAGAATTTAGAAATATTTAAATTATGACAAAAATTCAAGAAAAAATAATTAAAATACAACAAATAATAGAAAAAGATTCATATAGAAAATTTATGATTTTTTTATCACATGTTGATGATGTTGTTCATTTTGATTTTAGAAATATTAAATATTCTAAAGAAAATAAAACTGGTTTTGATAAGACATTTGATTTAATGAATGAATTGGGATTATTATATATTGCATATAAAGCTGATGGAATGAATACATTTTATAATATTTCAAATTATAATATAAATACTCAATTGATTATTGATTATTTAGAAAAAGATGCAGATGTTAATGCGTATTTAAATAGAGATTTAAGAACAAATAATAGATTAAATAAGAAATTTAAGAATATCATCAAATTATTAAAAGAAACATATAAAATTAAAAATGAATAAAAGAGAAGATTTTTTTGATAAATATATGATAATAACTCCTTTAATAATAGCTATTTTGGGAACTATTGGGTTATTTGTCATAACATTTGGTACCATACGAATAAGCACCGGCTAACTCCGTTAATATTTTATGCTTTTATTATATGTGGATTAATGATATTTTCAATATTATGGCAAGCACCCAAGATAACCAATTATTTAAATAAAAATAACCAAATTAAATAAATAATTAAATAGAAAAACAATAATAAATAATTAATTTAAATTAAAAATATGAATAATATGAATAAAGATTTTACAAAATTTGCAAAAAGTCAAGGAATATCAAGTATGAATTTACATAATTACAATAGTATTGTAAGTAAACAAATTAAAAACAATAATTATATTTCTCCAACAATTATTGAAGAAAGACAAATGAATGTTGCACAAATGGATGTATTTTCCAGACTTCAAATGGACAGAATTATTTTTTTAGGAACTGATATTAATGATTATGTTGCTAATGTAATTCAAGCACAATTATTATTTCTTACATCAACTGATCCAGAAAAAGATATAACAATTTATATTAATAGTCCTGGTGGTAGTGTTCATGCAGGATTAGGAATTTATGATACTATGCAATTAATTGAACCTGATGTAAGCACAATTTGTACAGGAATGGCAGCATCAATGGGAGCTATATTATTAACTGCAGGTCAAGATGGTAAAAGATTTGCATTACCACATTCAAGAATACTTATACATCAACCAATGGGTGGAACCCAAGGTCAAGCATCTGATATGGAAATTGTAGTTAAACAAATCAATATTCTTAAAAAAGAATTATATGAAATTTTATCCTCTCATTCTGGACAAACATATAAAAAGATTGAAAAAGATTCAGACAGAGATTATTGGATGATTGCTCAGGAAGCAAAAGAATATGGTTTGATTGATGATATTTTAAAAAGAAAATAATATTAAAATTAAAAGAAAAAAAGAATTAACATTAACTGAAGTAAAAGAAAGATTTTATATTATCCATAAAAATACTGGTTGGGAAGGTTGGATTGATTTTTTATCAAAAAATAATAAAAAAGAACCATTAATTTTTTAATGGCTCTTTTTATTTTTCTATAATAACTTGATTATTAATTAATCAATTGAAAAGAAATCATCTGCAGCAGTAACATCATCATTTTGAAATGATTCAACTTCTTTTTTCTCGGTTGATGTAGCTTGTTGATTTGCAACATAAACTTCTTCTCCATTCAAATTAGCGAATATTGAATTAATTTTTGTTAGCATTTCATCATCCCATATTTTAGGTTTATAATCATCTAAATTCACCTCTTTTACAGTTAAAAATTCTTTAATTTTTATTTGTACTTTTGAATTTGAAATTTTACCATTTTCATCAATTGGTACAGATCTCCATATTTCTTTTTTTTCGTCATAAAGTCTAAGTGGTTCTGTATCCGTAAATGCAGACGTATCATAATTTTGATATCCTGCTTTTTCTTTGATAATTAATTTAAAATCTTTCCCATAAATTATATCAAAAACATTTACACTTTTCCCCGACACTTCTCCTTGTCTTTCAGAATTAATTTTATTTTTAATAGTATAACCATAAGGATATACTAAAACTTTTCCTACTAAATCTGGATATTGTTCATCTTCAACAATTAATACATAAGAATAATATTTAGTTGTTCTATTTAATAATTGTGCTTTTGCGTTGTCTGCTGCATTTTTAGAATTAAATAATTTCCAATATTCAGTACATAATGGACAATCTTTATCATAATTTTTCTTACAATCATAATATCCAGATATACCAGAAACATTTTTAATATCCACATAATGTACATGTTTTTCTATGGCACTTGGTCCAATTTTCCCATTTTCTAAAATGTTAGGAAGAAATCTTAAAGTTGCACGATATCCTATTTTTTTATCTTTTGCATCAGTTAATTTTGGTCTGTAAATTCCATCATTGATGGTTGGTTTGTTGTCAAAAACTGACATTGTTTCATCATCTGCTTTCACTCCGGAAAACAAAAAATCATCTGCTAAATTTTCATTTAAATTTTCACTCATATTTTTCATAATATTTTTTATATGAGGATAATTGTTTTAATCCATTAAATCTTTAAAATCTTTTAAATTTATTATTCTTTTAAATCCTTTAATTCTGTTAAATCTTTTAAATCCTTCATAATGATTTTTTAAATATGGAAATCTAACCATATATAAATATATTAAATATTTAAAAAAAGTTTTTAATTTTTTCTTTTATATTTAACTTATTAAAAATTAATATTAAAGCGCTTTAAATATTAAATTTGTTTATATATTATAACATCAAATAAAAGTTTTAAAATAATTTTAATCTTTTCAATTTAAGTTATAAATTATATAACATATATATTTATTATAAAAAATGAATTTTAGAAAGTTTGATAAATGATTGATAATCAATATATTACAAATTAGATAATAACTTGATTTTTAAGATTTTAAAAAAAATTAAATTATTTTTAAATTTTTTATTTCAGTCAAAATAGATTCATAATTTTTAAAATTTTTCATAATTTTTTTTTCATAATTAGGATCTTTCATAATTTTGTATTTAATCATATTATTTAAAGCATTAACTAAAATAGAAGAAGTTATATTTGAATAATTTATATTTTTATTTTTAAATACAGATAATACATGAAGTTCAATATCAAGACAAAAATTATCATATAAAATATACCTTTCATCTATTTTTAATTGTTTTAATAATTTGTTAATATTATTCATAAATTCTTTTAATTCTTTATAATATTCAACAAATATGTATTCAATTTTTTCTTTAATAATATTTAAATTCATATTTTATTATATATTTTTTTTGAAGAGTTCAATTTTAATATATAATTTAAAATTATACAAATTGATATGTCAATACCATTAAGATATGATGATTTAGGAACAATAAATGCAGTTAAATTAATACCAAAAATAGATAAATACAATGGATATATTCAACTTTATACAGAATTAGATTCTCATATAGAAGAAGGGGATACAGTATTTATTACATTTAGTGGAGATACTGCAAATTATCCAGATTCAAGTATAGATTTAGATAATTATATTTATATGATAAAATCTGAAGATTTTATCTATTCTGATTATGTAACAGGTTATAAAGTTATTTATGTAAATAAAAATAATAATTCATTTGTTATTGATAGAAGTATATTAACAATACAAACTGATGAAATTTATAATCATTATGTTAGTAAAGTTGTTGTAAAAGATATGACAATAGAAAAAGGTCAAATAGATTCTACATTATTTAAAAATGTAAATTTAAATAATGATGGTGTAACTGATGATGTAACTTGGATTCAAGGGGTTGTATTAAATGGTGATATTAATAATGTTGATTTAACAAATAAATATGAATCTAATTATATTACTCAAAAATTAGAATATGTTGATACAACATATAATTATACTAAATATATTAATTTAAATAATAATTCATTTGGATATTCATTCTATTATAATTTAACATCATCAATCACAAATAGTGTAATATATGCTGGGGTTTTTTATAATTGTAATTTATCATCTACAACTCAAAAAATAATCAATGGGGGATATTTTGAACAATGTACAATTGATAATTATATAATTAATGATGGTTATTTTAAAAATACGATATCATTAGCAGATAATATTATATGGAATAACGGAACATGGGATGGAAATATATTTACAATTTTATCTTGGGGTAATGGGTTATTTTTAAATGGTCAATTTGGTTTTGATGGAACTTCATCTCATACTTGGGGTAATGGATATTTTGTTGATGGTACTTATAAAGGATCTTTATGGAATGATGGAAATTTTCAAGGTGGAAATTATATTGGGTCATATTGGACTACAGGTGGTCAAGAATTTTCATCAATTTGGGAAAATGGTATTGTGAATGGTGGTGTTTTATCTGGGAAAACTTCTGGAAATACTAATGAATTAATTTTTAGAAATGTTAATATAAATGATGGTTCACTATATAATTTAATAATTAATAATTCTATAATAAATGGAGGAGAAATTAATACATCAATTATTAAAAATTCTGTAATTACAGGTGGTCAAGTTTCGGGAAGTACAGTTTTTAATTCATCAATATCAAATGGTTCATTATTAAATAGTGATTTATCATATAATAATTTTGAAAATTTAAATTCAATAATTGATGAATCTGTATTTTTATTTAAAAATACAATAAATTATGCAACAATTTCTAATAGTTATTTTGTAAATCCCACAACAGTAAATAATGGAAATTTTACTAGTAATATATTTTCATTAGATGTGAAATCTGGCTTAAAAGGAACAGTTAGAAGTAAATATTTAACAAGTGCAAGTACAATTGAAGAAATTATTTATATTGAATTTGAAAATGGTCATTATTTTACATCTGCTGATTCAGGAAAAACAATATATTTATGTGGATTCGAAGTATTAAATTTAAATACAGGATTTACAATTTCACCATATACAAAATATAAAATTCCTGGAACAACAACTGTATTTAATTCTGTTGGAGATAATTATATTTTAGTCGAGGAAACAATGGAAGATTATTATCAAGGAATAAGTGGATTTATTTCAATATATGATTTAGAAAATATACCATCTGCAACAACAACAATTAATAATGGGTTGTTTAATTCTGATGAATTTATAGGAAATGCTAATATTTATAATGGTGTTTTTAATTCCACAACAATGAGAAGTGGAATAACATTTTATAATGGTGAATTTAAAGGAGGTAATTTTAGTTCTACAATAGAAGATTCTGAAAATATTTGGATTAATGGGAATTTTCATAATGGGAATTTTGGTAGAACATTAACTAATGATTATCCAACTATCCACGTTTCAATGTTTTCTGATCATACAGAATTAATTACTAATACAACAGCCACAACAAATATTGTTATAGAAGAAATTTATCCATTGATAATATATACTCAGAATAAAGTTTCTGAAGATATTTCAAATAATTATATGACTACTTTCTTAAATTCATTAGCTTGGGAAGATGAACAAATTTTACCAACAACATCTCCACAAGGAGGAACTTATTCAATAAATCCAGCTAAAATAGTTTTTAAAGTTAATTGTGGAATAGATAAATTATTAATGTTGAGTTGGTTAAAAGAATCAAGTAAAAGTTTAGATATAATTGATCCAAATTATACAATAGTTAATCCGGATACTGGATCAACTGATATTTATCAATCATTTAATGATTTATATGGTAGTAATGATTATATATATGATGGTTATACTTATGATTCAGGAGATTATGTTTATCTTATTTTTAAATCAGATATTATTAATGATATTTATATTAATGCATCTCAAAATGAAAAATATGCATATGATAAAAATTTTAAAAATGCCTGGTCTATCGCAAATTCTGGTTATTATACACATCCATTACCTGTTTTAAGTGCCGTAACTACTATTAATAGTGGTGGTACTGATAATGTTTCAGGAGTAACGACTTATGAAATGAATTATGATGATGCGGGAGTTCCTCAAACTTCTGGAACAAATTGGATTTATGGTTCACCAATTCCACCATGGTGGTGTGATATTAATACTGGCACATCAACCCATTATGTGAATTGGGAAGGTTTAATAACTGGTGCAACAGGATTAAGTTTTGATACACCTGAATCTTTTGCTGATGATTCTGTTGAAGAATATAATATTGCAATTTCTGGTGCATCAACAACAGGACTTGAATATTTAATTGAAGATTCAAATAATTTCTTAAGTAAAGAACAAGAATTTTTTAATTCAACTTTACAAACACCCTTTGGTAATAATTTTTATGAATGGATGAAATATCATATTGGATTTAAAAATTCTCGTGGTCATATAACATCTGGATTAACAAGTAAATATGAAACAACATCTAACATAACAAGTAATATTTTACATTGGGATTATACTGGAATTACTAATGAAACTTGGATTCCTGTTCATAATATTGGTGGATATAATTCATATAATGGATATACCCCTATAAGTAGTGATGATGGTGGTATAATTTGGACTGGATTAACAAATACTGCAAATACTTATCAAATACTTGTGAATTTTACTGGAGATATAAGTATTGCATTTCATTCTGAACAACCAAGTGGAGTGACATCATATATGAAATCTATATCTAAAACATCAACTAATATTAATAATAATGTTGAATTTTTATTTGATAATATACCTGCAAATGCGCATTGGATTTCTATTGCTAATAATGCATATTCTGTTGTGAAATCTGTTGAAATGTATAGAAAATATAATTTGTCTGAAATTGATGGTAATTATATTATACCAAATACTGGATTAAGTTGGTATGGTGTTCCAATGGTGGATCAAAATATAAATTATAATGATGATCAAATGATTACATCTGCATCTTCAATATATAATTATAATTCACAGGAAACAATAATATTTGAATCATATTGGAAATTTAAAAAGAATTTGATTAAAAATAATAAAATTGAATATTATTTATTAAATTCAACAGAATCAGTATTTTCTAATTATTATAATGAAGATTATTATGATGATGGTTCAACTGGGAATGTTGCTGATGTTGTATTTACTACTGATGAAAAAGTTGAATTTCAAACTTGGAATTCAAATATTCAAACAAGTATGATTAATTTTAATAGAGTTTGTGGAATTCAAATGAAAACTGTAAATGTTCCTTCACCAATAATTGATTCATATAAAGATGATTTTTATAATGGCAATTTTTATAACGGGGTGTTTTATGGTAAATGGCATGATGGTAAATGGGGTAATGGAGAATTTAAAGGTTGGAATTCTGCGACAACAATTACGACTTCAGGATCAAGTCAACATCTTCAATCACCAATAGCAATAAATATTACTAATGCTTTAAATGTAACACAATTTTATGAAAATTATAATCATTTAAAAAAGAAAGATTTATATTATGATATTGCTCCTTGGGATGATGCAAATAAAAAGAAATCTGAAATTATTTCAATAAAATTACCTAATAAATATAGAAGTTAAATATTTTTTTATATCTTTAAAAAGCAAAATAAATTTTAAATTCTTTTTCTGTAAATATTTTATTGTTTATTTTTCTATATATTTTATATCTATCATTAATTTTATCTACTAAATACCATTGATTTTTTTCATAAACAGGTTCATCACCATCATAACAATCTAAAAAATAATCTTTTATACACATAACTATGTTATGTTCCCCATAATTCATTTTTCCCATAATATATTTTTTTTTAAAATAATAATAATACTATTAATCCTACACCAACTCCCCAAGAAACATATTTTTGTATTTTCTGATTTCTGATTTCTTTTTTATAAACTTTTTCTTTTTCTTCCATTTCAGATTTACAATTTTGAGTTTTCCCCTGTTCATCTTTATTGATTTCATTTTTAGTTTCAATAATTGTATATAAATTATCAATCTTATTTTCATATTGTATTGAAATATTATTAAAATCAATTACTTTTTCTTGATATTTATCAAAATAAAAATCTCTTTGTATTAATCCATTAAATAAATATGCTGTTTGTTCAGTATAAAAACAATAATATGTACTATCTCCCATCTTAATTACTTTTGGGGTTAAATCAATATTAGTAATTGAATCTTTATTAGTAATTTCTGTTGGTATTGTATCCTGAGAATAAGCTGACAACATTATCAGGCTTAAGATTAGTAAAAGGTATATACGTAGCTTTTTCATTATCATTTTGTTTATTTTTTATTGAATCAATATTTAATGTAATTTCTTTATTTTTACCAAATAATGAATCTATTTTATTATTTTTTAATTGAATTTGGTTATTTAAACTATCTTCTATATTTTTATGTTTTAATTCAATTGAATCAATTTTATTTTTATAAGTATTTGTTTTATTATTAAACACAACATATCCAATTATTAAAATAATTATTGTGTATATTATAATAAATATTATCTGTTTTTTCTTGTTTGTTTTTTCTGATGATTCAACCATATTTATATTTATTTATTTTCTTTATATATTAAACTGATAGTGTTCTAAACAATTTTTTACAATAATAATTTCAAAACTATTTTAATTTAAAAAATGGCTTTTTTTTATTAATATATAAAAGAAAAAATAAATTATATTATGGAAAATATGAAAAATATGAAAGATTTCAAAAATTTGAAAAATAGTAAAACTGTAAATGAATCAACTATTACATTAGGAGACACATTTAAAGTTAGAAATTCAATTGATATACCTAAATCTTTAATTGCAAGTTATATGAAAAAAGTTAAAGATGAAACTGGGGAAAAATTAGAAGATAGATTTGGTAAAGAAGAAATCGCTGAAATGTTGGTGGATTTTATGACAACTAATTATTTAAATATTGAAAATTTCCCAACATCTATTGTTCTTGGTGATGTAAGTACAAGTGTTCAACCACAAATGCAAACACAGATACAACAACCACAAATTCAAATGCAAGATACTCAATCACAGAATCCTCAAGCACAAGAAACTGCACAAGACATTCCTGCACAAGAAATTCAAACTCAAGTACAACCTCAAGGACAAGTACAACCTCAAGGACAATTACAACCTCAAGGACAAGGACAAGGACAAATTCAAACAACAGCTAATAGTCAAGAAATATAAAAAAATTAATATATAAAAAAAATCTCAATTGATCGAGATTGAGATTTTTTTTATTTATAAAATAACTAAATACCATGTTAAAAAAATATAGTAATTTTAATTCTAATGAATGTAAAGATAAAAAAGATAGTATTAAAATCCCATCTATTGAGAAACCTGTTATCAAAAATCCCAAAGTTTCTATATCAAAAGATGCAAAAATGATGAAACCTATTTCTAAAAAACCTAAAGAACCTAAAGCAGAAGTTGAAGAACCAAAATTAGAAGAAAATTTAGAATATATTTTTGATGGTAAAGTTGTGAATTTTAAAAAATTAATTAAACCATCTGATACTTTAAAATTATTAGAATCAAAAAATATTTCAAAAGAAAAACTACATTATATAATTACAGAACAAAATAATTCATTGGTTGTACTTAAATATAATATTGATACAGATATTAAATTAAACATTTTTTCAAAAACATTATTAGATTATTATAATAAAAATGAAAAATTAAAAAATATAATGAAAAATATTGAAATTATTGGTACAGAAACATATGCTATAATAAAAAATATTCCTAATTTAGAAATTAGAGATATGATTAGTGAAAATATTAAAAAATTATTAAAATAATTCTTTCTCCATTATTTTTAAACATTGAGTAACTCCAAATTTAGACCCATTTATCACATATCCATATAAACTAAATATACTTTCTTCTTTTGGTACTTTCCCAAACCAACCATTATTATTACATATTTGATTAATATCATTTTGATATTTAAGATAAAAATCAAAAATCTCACCATCTTCAACAAAACCAATTAATGGATTATCATTTAAATTTCCAGCAGATTTATTAATAAAATTTTGAACATCAACTAATTCTTCAGTATTTTCAATGGATTCTTCTAATAGTAATAAAATCCCTCTTTTTAATGTTATATAATCATCTTTTAATTTATCTTTTAATTTGTCATCTAAACTTTCATAAAGATAATCTTTATATTTTTCTGTGTATTTTTCCATATAATTTATATATTAAATTTTCTTTACAATTTCTTCAAATTCATCAATATTATTTATATTTATTAAAAGAACCGGGGAATCTGTCCAAACTTCTAAATTTTTAGAAATATTATTTAATTTTTTATTATTACATATTTTAAATCCTAATTTTTCAGGAGTATAATCTTTTAAAAGTTCTTGTTCATATTCTTCTATATGATTCAAATAATCTTCTACATCAAATCTATTAAAATTTTGTATCTCATAAAATTTTGTATCTTGAATATCATTTGATGGCACTACTCCCCATTTTGTATTATCATATGGTATAACTCGATAAAAAGAATTACTAAATGCTCTAATAGTATTTAAACTGCAAATTAATTCTCTTTTTGGATAATTTTTCCAAGGTTCTGTATGATTTATAATAAATGTGTATGTATTTTCTCCATTCATATAAGCAGAATTTCTAAATTTTTTTCCTTTATATAAATATGTTGATTTAGTTAAAGATTTATTCCATTTTAACCATTTTTTATTAATATTAACAGAACGAAATATTTTAGTATCATCAAATAAAAATTCTTTACAATTATCTTTAAATAATTGAATAATTTCATATATATTTTCATTATTCTCAAATAATTTATATGTTTTTAAATAATTTAACATTATCAATTTTTATTTTTATCCCCATTGTGAAGACCCTCCTGCATTTGTTGTAGGTTTACGATTTGGAGCATATTTAGTTAAATCATCACTTGTTTGATAAGTCATCATTTTAGCATCTTTTTCATCATCAGAATATTTTTTAATTTTCTCTTTTCTTTTCTTTTGCATAACTTTTGCATTATTGCCTCTTTTATTTTTCACAGATTTAACTACACTTTTAGTTGTATCTGGAACTGATGTTCCACTTGGACCATCTCCACCATCAAAAGTTGGTTGATTAGGATTATTATTAATTCTCATATTAGGTCCTTGATGACTATCAATACCAAATGTGCCTTTTTTATTATAATCTATATCACTATATTTTTCAAATGTTAAAACATGATTTAATTTTTCAATAACTTTACCAGTTAATGATGTTGTTAATTTTTTCTTAGGAATTTTATGATAATGTTTGACAGATGCCCCTTTAGAATTTAAGAATGTTTTTTTAGATACTTTTTTTTCTTTTTTATCTCCATCATAAAGATAATATTGGATTTCTCCATATGTTTTTATATTTTTCATATCTTATATATAAAAATTAATAAGTATTTTTTAGAAATTAGATAAAAAGTGTCTTTATATTTTTGTCTCTTAATATTTGATTAAGAAATTCAAGTTCTGAAGTTTTTAATTCTTTTTTAAACCATTGAGTTAAATTTCTTTTTTTCTTTTTTAAAATTTTTATTCCAAAAGCGGTATTTAATTCATGAACATCATCATCAGTTTTCATTTTTTTTATAACAACATAAATAGCATCTTCATCATCATTAGATTTATTCATCGCATCATATAATTTTTGTGCAAAACTTTTATAAGAAACAAGAGTATATGATAATTGTTTCTTTTTTACTGGTGATTCTTCGTTATAAACAGTAGGTCCGGTGTACATCCAATGCCATCTTTCCCAATTTTCAGATACAACATTATTTCTTTTTGCATATCTTTCAGATGATGGACCACCCCATTTAATTCTTTGAATTTTCCATTCTTTTTCTTGTGATTTCTTTTTTAACCATTTATATAAGCCAGTCCCCCCTTTATGTTGACTATCAATTCTTCTTGTGCCATTAATATCAATGGCAATACCCCAACCATGAGGACTTGATCCTGCGGATGCCGCAACATCTTTTCCTTGAGAGATTTGCAAAGCTATTTGTTGTGCTACAGTTCTATATGCAGAATCTTCTCCGGAAATATCTAGTGGTTTTCCAGATTTATTTTCTGATGCAGCTTTCCAAGCATTATTTAATTTTATAAATTCTTTTGATGCATTTTTTTCTAATAAAATTATCATCTCTTTTCCCTTCACTGTAAACCCTTCAACTTCAGTTAAATCACTAGCATTAATTTTTCCATTTTCTAATATCTTTCCACTTTTTAATGTTTTTGTTGGTCCTTTTTTACCTGATGAAGTATATCCAACAGGGGAATCAGAAGTTGTTGTATATGATCCATAAGTTTCATTTTCAACTGGTGGTGCTTCAAATGAATCTGCAGATCTACCTTTTCTACCAACCCAAAAATTATCATAAGGATCACTTGGTGTTGATTCTGTTTCTATTTCTGGTATAAATATTTTTCTTTCTTCTACATTTTCAGTTGTTTCAAAATTATATTTTTCATCTCCAGACAGATTTTTATTTAACCATTCACTATTATTTAAAATTTCTGGTTCAATATATTTAATTTCTGGTGCATCCCCAGTTTGATCTTCTCCTCCTCCAACAATTTTACCATCATCAACTAATTTATCTGCTGGATTAGGTTTACTTGTTTGAACTTCAGTATTATCTTCTTCTCTTTTTTCAGTAATTTTTTTCTTAATTTCTGGTTTAATTTGTGGAGAATTTAATATTTTATCATCATTAATATCAATAACATCATCTTGTGCTGGTGAATCTTTTCTATTTTCACCAACATTTTTACAACTTCCATTATCAACAATTTTTACATGTTGACTTAAAAATGTTTTTTTCAATACCTGATATTTTTGAATTTCAATATCAACTAATGGTTTTACAATAGGCACACCAGTATTACCAATTAATGATATTGGTTTTAATAATGTATTCATAAATCCATCAAACCAATCTAAAAAATGATCACCTAACATCGCACTTTGATTTGAATAATTATGACCTAAATGTAATTCTTGATTATTATCTTTTAAATGTATATCTATACCATCATCTTTTATTGATAATTGATTAAATTTATAATCTAATCTTAGATTTGTATCATCAGCATACATTTGTGTTCTATGATCCATTAATAATGCTGTAAAATTAGCATATTCTTTATCATCTAGGTCATTTAATTTTTGTTGTAAATTTGTATTATATTTTTCAGAATAAATATATTGTGGTTCATAAACATTTCCATGTACAAAAATAACATTAACTAATTTTCCAATAGCAGGAACACAAAATGATTTACCATTTAAACTACGTTGTGGTTCTGCCCAAGGAATATCTTCTAATGGAATTTCATTAAAAACATTTTGTACTCGAACTTTTATTCTTCCTATACGTTTTTCATCATTTACATCTTCAACTATTCCAACAAATATTACATCTTTTAAATTTAATTGATTAAAAATCATTTTTTATTTTTTATTTATTTTAAAATATTTCTGCTATTACATCACCTAATAAATCTGATGATAAACCTTTTCCAAAATTTTCTAAAGATAATGTTCTAAAATCTTCACTATAAACATTATCTGGATTTATTATTGGTAAATTTGTTGTTTTTCTAATTTGATTAATTAACCCACCAATTAATGTTCCTCTTATTTCTTCAAATCTATTAATTAATTGATCTCCAAAAATATCTACATTATTAATAATAGAATTTTTAAGATTATCAGTTAAAGAATTACCAGAAATTTTATCAAATGTTTTTATTTTCTTATTAGATTTACTTATATTACTAAATTTTAATTCTTTATTAGATTTATTTTCAAAAAATATAGATGGATTTAAATTTCCAGCTCTAAAAATATTCTCTGATTTATTTTTAATAATTCTTGCATAATTTTCATCTATTAAATTTGATGAAAATGTTTTAGATATTGATTTATAAGAAATTTTTAAATTTAAATTATTTGCAGCAGTATCAAATTTTGATTGACCTGCCATAGTTATAGCTTGTTTATGTGATTGACTTTCAACAAAATCAAAATTACAATCATGTAATTTATACATAATATATGTCTTAGTATCAATTACTTTATTTTGATTATTAGTATGAAATTTAAATGCTCGAATATCATTTATTTTAATTATCATATCAAATCTTAAACAATTATCTGGAATTAATTTTCTTTGATTTTTATAAGAATAAATTAAATTATTATATAATTCTGCTAAATAATATGTTCTTAAAGATACATCTTCAGTTAATGTGATAGTGATTAAATTTTTTTCATATTCAACCATTTTATTATTTAATTTTTCTAAACCTATAATAGTTTCAACATAATGTTTTTTATTTTTTGTATTCTTATGTCCTAATGATGAATCCATAGAAATAGAAAAAATATCTTTTAAACTTTGTAAAAATAAAATTAATATTTTCTCTCTTTGTGCAATTTCTGGAATATTTGAATATTTTTGAATAAATTGTAAAGCGGAATTTTTTACTCCAATATTCCCATTATCATAATTAAATAATGGAGATTCATTTGATAAAAATAAAACTTCAAATCCTAAATATGTAGGATCTTCATAATCATCAGTATTATATAAAAATGTTTCTTCTGCATCTGTTTGTCTAATATTATGTTGTTCTAAATCATATGCGTAATCTTGATTAAAAGTAGTAGTTTGATCTTTATTTCCTATAATTTGGAGAGTGCCATCTTTATTTATAGTTTTTGGTTGTTTTAATATTCCATTTTCATCAACTTCTAAATAACCCTGAACATATCCAAAATTTGTAGCATTTGACTGAAATAAATCATCATTCACATCATCACTATTATATTCTGAATTTGCAACAATATCATTACTTTTAATATTTCTAATATCATTAGTTATATTATTTTTAGTATCTTTTAAATTTGAAGCAATATTACCACCTGTTAAATTAGCCATTATGTTTATTTTTTATTTTTTGATTCTCTTCTAGGAAAATTATACACATCAGTTAATTCTCTTTTTACTAATGTTAATTCTTGAACATTACCTTCTTTTGTTGAAAATGTGAAATTAATTGCAGTAATTAACCATTCACCAGATAATTTATTTATAATCTTATTATCATATTGCCCTTCATCTTCAATATTTTCTGGTCTTTTACCATAAACTTCTTCTTCATTATCAGGTTTTCCGAAATTATATAATTCAACCAACACTTTTTGAAATCTATATAAACCATAATTTGGTTTTTTCATTTTTATAGATATTTTTAATTTTTGTAAAAATTTTAAATTATTAGTATTTTGTAATGAAGAATGTAAATAATTTTTATGTACATTATCATTATCTAATTTTCCCATCCAATGTCCTCGAATAGATTCATTGTATAAAGTATTATTATCTGGATTACCTTTTAAAATAATCCCATTTGGTCCACTTTCAGAAATTGAATCTAATAAATATTTATTTATTTTATCTTCAGAAATATTATAAGATGTAAATCTATATCTATATCCATATTCAACATTAATTTCAGTTGATTTGTTTATAACTGTGTATTTTTCAATATATAATGTTGTATCTGCTTTATCTTCATTATTAGATAATATTAATGGTATTGGTTCTTCTTTATCATCTTTTAAAACTGATTCAGTATCATTAATAGTCATTTGAGTTGATATATCAGAATTTATTTGTTTTTCAATATCTACATAATTAAAATTATAATAAAAATCTATATATCCAAATAAAAATGTTGTATCATCCAAATAAGAATGATTTACAATATCTCTAATAAATTCATGTTTAAAATATGCTGGATTAATCCAAGTCATAGAATCATTAGTATCAGTTATATTAGATGCAAATCCAAGTTTCATTAAATTTGTCATATTATCTAATACATTATAACTTGTATCTTTATAACTTTCAAATTTACAAAGAAATAAATCATCTATATTTAAAATACCAGTTAATTTTAATGATATTGTGTTTGCACTTGTCCCTTTTATTGTTTTGAAATCCATTATTTTGAAATCCATTTTAATATCCATAAATCCTTTTGAAGTAGATTTTTTATAAACAGAAACTATTGAATCATCTAATGGATAATTTTCATCAATTAAATGAGATGTTGGATCTGAAAACTCAATTTCAATTGAAGGATACATAGCATCATTAAATATTTTTAAATATTTAATATTTTCATTTTCAACTTGAACACCATCAATATAAACTAAAGGATATTTTCCAACTTCACCTGTTTGATAATCAGCATCTTCATCACTAATATCTTTTACTGTTTGTCCTGCAGCTTCTAATCTATTTTTTTTATCCTCATTTGTTCCAAAATCATATTCTAATGGTTTTGTTTCAATTAATGATCTTCTTTTTATTTCTATCATAAATTTATATATTAAAATATTTCATTCAATATTAAAATTTTGTTTTATAAAAAATTTATTTGTTATAGATAAAATAATAGATTTTAAAAATAATCTTACAACAATATAAAAATATTTTTATATAAAGAAAATGAATAAAGAAAAATTTTTAAAATTATTAAATAATTGTATTCAAATGAAATCTGATAATTCAATATTTTATTATTATAATAAAAATATTGATAGACAATTAAAATTAAATAAGTTATTAAATCAAAAAAAAGAAATTAATATTAATTTAGATGAAAAAAAGAAAGATATATTATTTGAACAAGAATTAAAAAATAAAATATTATGGATAAATTATTATCACCCTTTTTATGGCGATAATTATTATGAAACCAAAAATATGATTGAAGAGTGGTTGAATGAAACTACAAAATGGAGAGAATACTCAATTATTATTACTCCATATTCAAAAGCTCATTTTGATTTGACAAAATGAAACTATATGAAACTATAAAATGAAGAGGTTATTCAATGTACTTTTTACTTGATATACCATACTTTGAATGAAACTACAACTTAATTTATTTCCAATGAATTATGATATTCTTGAACTTATTTGTATTTTTTTAGTTTTTTTATTAACTGTTAAATTTTCTAATCCTTTTGGTTTTATTGTTGGTGGAACACCTTTTTTCCTATTTGAATCAATTCTTGTATTTTTATTTGGTTTTGCTAATTTATCATAAACTGTTTCTAATTCTTTTTCTAATTCTTTTAATATTCCTATATTTTCAAGATAAGTATATTTAATCTCATCTCCTTCTTTAATTGAATACATATTAACAATATTATTCATTATCATTAATTCTTCTTCATAAATAATTGAACCATATATTCTTTCAGATAATTTATCTAATCTCATTTCTTCATTTCTTTCAACATAAGTTTTAAAAATAGTTAATTTATTAGTTTTATCAACATATGTTTGTTTAAATATATTGAATAAATTATCTTGATTAATATCTCTTTTTAAATTATCTAATGTAAAACTTTTCATTTTTAATTTTATATTTTCTTATATAACTTTATTTATTGATATATTTGCCCCTTTTCCAGAATTTGCTTTTTTATCATAAACTCTTTTATAACCATTATTAAACATTGCAAAAATTTCTTGTCCTCCTAAATTTCTACCTAATGAAATTTTTATTTCAGTTTCTAATCTTGTTGGTATATCATTATATCCTAATTCATTTTTAAATTTAATATTAACATCGTCAACTTTAATGTTTCCTAAACTTACAAATGGTGAATATGGGTTTCCAATAGTCAGATGCCAAGGTGTTGTATTCTCTCCTGTAATAACACCTAAACCACCTTTAAGAGGCCATTTCCATTTAGCTACAGTACTTGCTAAAATAGTTTGAATTGCCACTCCAATTAAATTACCATCATCATCTTTTTTTCTATCTTCTTTTGGTATATTTTTAAATTTATTTCCTATACTTGTAACTATATCTAATTTTTTATCTGTTGTTTTATCTGTTTTTGTTTTATCTGTTTTTGTTTTATTTCTACCCATTCTTTCTTCATATATTTCTTCATCAGTTTTTTTTTCTTCAGTTTTTTCTTCATCAGTTTTTTTTTCAAACGCACTTTTTAATTGTTTAAATAAATTAGATATTGCATTAATAAATGCAGTCATTACTGACATTATAAATGTCCACCAAGCATCAAGAGTATTTTTCGTTGTTGCATTTCTTAATTCATTTAATACATCTGAGTCTTTATTACCAAAAAAAACAGTATCAGAGGTTCCCATTCTTGTTAAATTTCTTATAATATCTTGCATTGCAGAACCTGGATCAATATCTCCAATATATTTTTGTTCATACCCTGTTTTTAAAGTCATTGTCATCGTTGATTTTAACCCATATCCTGTATCTGGACTAATTGCTCTTGTTGCTGCTTCTTGTAATACATCAGGATTACCAAATGGTATTTTATCAAAACCAAAATCATTAGTTATTCCCATTTCTTTAAGAAATCCCATTAATAATCCTTGTGACCATCCTGGTAATGACATAATACTTGCAGTTTTAAATTTAAATTCTTTTTCCATCATTTTCATCAATACTTCATCAACTCTATCAGTTGTTATTTTCCATTCTTCATGAAAATCAATATTAAAAAAATCTTCTTTATCTGGTGTGATCCACCCAGCAACTGTTGCCATTGGATATTTTGTTCCATCTTTCCAATCTAATAAATTATCTGGGACCACATCTCCTTCTTTAAATCTTCTTAATATCCATAAACGATTTATAGGATAAACTCCCAAATTAGTTAAATATGTAAAATCAGCAGCAACTAATCTAACACTTTCAAACCCTTTAACTTCAAAATCTTTTAATAATCTTAAATAAGGATTTAAATAATCATTATGTTGATAAATATTTTCTTTATAATAATTTTTAATATTACCATCTTTATTACCTTTAAAAACAACTATTCTTTTTGGATCTTTTTGTTCTGCGGTTTTTTTACGAATAATTTTACCATCGGCTGATTTTTCAATACTAAGTTCCCCTTGTAATTGATTCCAAATAGTATCTTTATTTTCATTATTATATAATGTTGGGATATGAGTTAAGAAATTTAATTCACAAGAATATCCATCTACTGAGTAAAATGACATATATTAATTTTTATTTTTATATATTAAAATATATCATTCAATATTAAAATTTTGTTTTTATGAAAAAATATTATATCTTTGTAAAAAATAATTATTATAAAAAAAATATGAACCTCACATTAGAAATTATTAACAAATATAAATTACCAAAAGAAATATGGACCCCAGATTATGATGATAAAGGATATGAATATACATTACCCAATGGTATAATTCTAACAACTTTATTTGTTTGTAATAATGAACCATGCAAAAGTGATTGTTTAGATGGGTTAGATGGTTGGATTTACATCACAACTGAAGAAGAACTCAAAGAATTAATAAATTTAAATTATGAAGAAGTTTTATCTAAGATTCAATTAGAAAATGAAGATTTCGATATTGAAAAATATTTAGATTAATCTTTATAAAAAATTAACAACATCTTTACCCTTAATTTTTGATTATTGTTTAATTCTTTTATTGTTGGTATTTTTATTGTCATAATATTTTTTTATTTATTTTATATATATATTATTAATAATCTTTTATAATTTGAGAAGAATTAAAATTTGATAAATTATCAAATACTTCATTTAATATTTCTTTATCATCAATAAATTCATCATAAAAAAGTAACACATTAAAATTTATATCAAATTCTACCATTTCTTTTAATTTAAATAATTGTTCTATTTTTATTTCATTTGTTGAAAAATCTGGAATATAATAAATATCTTTACCTCTTTTTAACCCATGATTTATTCTTGTATAAACCATTAAATTGAAATAATCTTTATGTTTTTGAGAATCATTTTCAATTTCATAATCATTCATCAATTCATTGATATCAACAATTATTTTGTTTCTAACTCTGTTTATTTTAATATATTTATCGAATTTTCTTCTTTGTTTAATTAATGTGATATAAAAATTCATATAATTCTCTTTTATTTTTTAACTTTTTTATAAACAAATATAATATATTTATATATAATGTTTCAGATATTTGTATATATTCAAAGATGTTAGGTCATTAATAAAAAAGATCAAAATATTTATATTTTTTAAATATTTATTAAAACTTTTATTAAGAATGAACTAAAATATGTTAAGATTTTAAAAAATCTTTAAAAAATAATCCATCCTAAATGGCAAAAAAAAGTCCCGATTTATCTTTTAAAGATATAAAAACAATGATGGAAAATATTTCCAAAAAAACAGCAATTTTAATAGATGATAATTTAAAAGAAAAACAATATATTGATACAGGGGTTTATATGTTAAATGCACTATTAACAAAATCCATATTAAATGGAGGTGTGCCAGATAATAGATTTACAGTATTTGCTGGGCCTGAATCAGTTGGTAAATCATATATTTGTTATAATATTGCAAGAAATGCTCAAAAAATTGGATATAATGTTATTTATATTGATACTGAACAATCAATAGAATTATCAGATTTAGTAGATTTTGGAATTGATATTGATAATAAATTTATGTTAATTCGTTCAAATAAAGTTGAAGATATTAAAATTATGTTAACTCAATTATTAGATGAATTAAAAGAAAAAAAATTAGCAGGTGTTGATATTGGAAAAACTATTATATTTTTAGATTCTATTGGACAATTAGCTTCAAGAAAAGAAGTTGAAGATGCAAAAGAAGGAAAAAATAAAGTTGATATGTCAAGAGCAAAAGCAATTAAATCTTTATTTAGAATTATTAGTTCCGATTTAGGATTTTTAAATATTCCTCTTGTTGCAACAAATCATGTTTATATGTGTTTCACAAAAGAAACCCAAGTTTTAATGTCTGATGATACATATAAATATATTAATTTGATTAATATTGGAGAATATGTTAAAACATTAGATGGTGATAAACCTGTTGAAGATATTGTTGAATTTAATAATTCAACAATAATGGAAATAATTTTAGATGATGGAGAAATCATGAAATGCACAAAAAATCATAAATTTTTGATTAATGAAGATTGGAATGAAGATGAAAATTCTTCTTGTTGGATTGCAGCAGAAGATTTGAAAGAAAATCAAATTATTTTAGCTATAAGTGAATAGACTTGGTTAGTAGTAATAAATGGTATTTTTAAATTAATATATAATTAAAAAAGAAATATCATTTATGCAACTAACAAAAGAAAATTTAATTGAAAGAATAAAAAAATCAAAAAGTACAGGACAAATTATGAAATCAATCAAAAAAAATAATGATTTTTTAGAAATAATTATATCAAAAACAAAGTTTTTAAATAATGTTACTATTTCTGAAAGAATTTTTAATATTAAAAATAATTATAACGAAATTCAAAAATGTGATTGTGGGACAAAATTAACTTGGAACAAAAAAAGATTTTATAATAAAAGTTGTGGAGATTTAAACTGTTTATCAAAAATAAAAGGACAGTTATCAAAAAAACAAACTATAGAAAAAACAAAAAAAATAAAACAAACTAAATTAGAAAAATATGGTGATGAAAAATATAATAACATAAAAAAACAACAAAAAACTAATTTAGAAAAATATGGAGAAATATCATATACAAAAACTAATGAATATAAAAAAATGATGATTGAAAAATATGGATATGTATCTCCTTTTGAATTAAAAGAAACTCACAAAAAATCAAAAGAAACATTAAAAAAAAGATATGGTGTTGAACATAATTTTAAAATAAATGGAATGAAAGAAAAAATTATTAAAACATGGATTAATAATTTTGGAGAAAATAATCCTATGAAACATCAATTAAATATTGATAAAGCAATTGAAACAAATATAAAAAAATATGGTTATAAATCTCCTATGATGAATGAAAAAATAAAAAAGAAATCTCAAAATACATTAATGAAAAATTTTAATGTTACTTCACCATTAAAATCAAAGATTATTTATCAAAAATTTGTGGAAACTTGTTTAAAAAAGTACGGTGAAACACATTATATGAAAAATTCAAAATTTTTTGATAATTTTTTTAAAAAAGCAAATAAATCATCTTATAAAGAATATAAATTAAATGAAAAAATTTTTTATTTACAAGGATATGAAGATTATGTATTAGAAAAATTAGTAAATAAATATAATATTGATGATATTTATATTTCAAATGAAGAAATAACACAACAAATAGGCAAAATTGAATATAATGGAATAGATGAAAAATCACATAAATATTATCCTGATTTTTATATAAAATCAGAAAATTTGATTATTGAAGTTAAATCAGATTATACATATATCACAGATTTAGAAAAAAATTTATTAAAACAAAAAGCTTGTTTAGAATCTGGTATAAATTTTCAATTTATGATTATTGATAAAAAGACATATAATAATTGGAAATCAAAAAAAAAAAATAAAAATAAAAATATGAAATTTATTAATAAAAGAGTAATATCTGTTAAAGAATTAACAGAAAAAGACACAACTTATGATATGAAAGTAAAAGATTCTCATCATTATATATTAAAAAATGGGATAGTTAGTCATAATACTCAAGATTTATTTCCAAAAACTGTTCAATCAGGAGGTAAAGGAGTAGATTATTCAGCATCAACAATTGTATATTTAACTAAAGCAAAACTTAAAACTGGAACAGAAGATGATTTAGATTTAGGAGCTTCTGGTATTATTGTAACTGCATTAGCAAGAAAAAACAGAAATGCAAAACCAAAAAAGATTAAATTTGAAATTAATCATAGTTTAGGTACTAATAAATTTAAAGGATTAGAATATTTCTGTACTCCTGAAAATTTTGAAAATATTGGTATTGCAAAAGTAAAAAAAGTTATTGATAAAAAAACTAAAGAAATAACTTATACACAAGGGGGTACTAAATGGTTTGTAAAACATTTAGATAAATCTTTTTATGAAAAACAACTTTACACTAGCAAAATTTTTACACAAGAAATTTTAGAAAAATTAGAACCAATTATTTATAGATATTTTAGTTATATTTCATATGATGAAATGGTTAAAATTAATGAAGAAATGGATCATAAATATCAAGATTTTGAAGAAGATGATTTTGATATTGATTCAGATGATGAAAGTTCATTATTTGATTAAAAAAATTACAATATAAGAAAAATGCCGGAAAAAATAAATATAGGACTTGAAAAAGTCTTTTTTCATCATATATTAGAAAACCCAGAACAATTTTATAAAGTAGAAACTCATTTTTTTAAAAATGATGATATTCAATATATTTATAATGTTGTAAGAGAACAATATATTATTAGTAAAAAAGTTGCATCATCTCAACAAATTTTAGCAATGGTTAAAATAAATGATATTAAAAATCAAATATCAGATAATTTAGTAAAATCTTTATTAAAAGGTGATAATTCTTCTTATGAAGAAGAATGGATTATACCAAGATTCAAAGCATGGAAATTAACAAAATTAATAAAAAATAATGTGTTAAAATCTATTGAATATATTAGAGGAATCGAAGAAATTGATTATGATAATATTGTTGATATTTCATCTAAAATTAGACAAATGTTTAATGATTCAAAATTAATTGATGATGATGATACTGATTTAGGTGATGATTTTGATGATCCCGAAAGTCATAAAATAACAGAAATTACTAAGAAAATATCTTCAGGATGGCCAACTATTGATAAAGTAATGGAAGGAGGATGGGATCAAGCATCTTTAAATGTTTTAATGGGAGAAACTGGAGTTGGTAAAAGTATGTGGATGCAGAATATTGCCACACAAACCGCAGATCAGGGAGGTAATGTGTTATTTATAACACTTGAAATGGGAAGTCAAAAATGTATGAAAAGAATGGGATCAATGCGATTAAAAATTCCTATTAAAGAATATAATAAAAGGGCAAAAGATACTATTTTTATGAAAAATAAGATTAATAGTCTTAAAATGAAAAATGGAGGAATATTTAATGCAAAACCTGGAAAAATTATTGTTAAAAAATATGACACAGGAACTTGTACAATAACTGATATCGATAATTTTATAACTAAATTTGAAGAAAAAAAAGGAATAAAAATTAATATGGTTATTGTTGATTATATTAATATTATGGGAATTGAAAAAGGATTAGATTTTGCAAATATGTTATTTTTAAAAGGGAAACATTTAGCTGAAGGATTAAGATATATTGGAGATAGACATAATTGTGCAGTTATTACTGGATCACAAACAGATAAAGCTGTTTGGGGGGCAAGTGATATTGATTTAAAAAATATGCCAGAATCAAAAGCAATTGCAGAAACCGCTGATTCAGTTTGGGCAATAATTCGAAATCCAGAAATGAAAAAGAATAATATATATAGATTTAAAATTTTAAAATTACGAGATTCTGAACATTCAGGTGAACAAATAAGATTTGATTTTAATACAACATTTTTGGTAATGGAAAATGATGAATTTGTTGGTATAGTTTAAGATAAAAAACACAAACTTAATTTTTGAATTAAGATAAAAAAAAGATAAAACATAATGTCAAAGAATATAGATGAAAATTTTAATGATGAAGATTTTAATGATGAAAATTTTAATGATGAAGATTTTAATGATGAAGATTTTAATGAAGAAGATATTGATAATAAAATTAAGATTGATGAAGAAATTAATAATGAAGAAATTAATAATGAAGAAATTAATAATGAAGAAATTAATAATGAAGAAATCCCAGATACAAAATTTGAAATTTTATTTAAAAATAATGCTAATAAACATAAATTAGAAGGTACTCATTCATTAAAAAGAGATACTATATTTATGGGAAAAGAAGAAGAGGAAGAAGATAAAAATCCAATATTTGATATTATAGCGAGTTTTGATCAAAAATATGAAATAGAAAAAGGTTCAACATATGAAGCAGAAAATAGAAATAATGAAAATTATTTACATAAAAAACAATTATGTGAAGATATATACAAAATTTTAGAATCTGAAACTAATATAAATTTTATTATGAATAGAAGAAAACCAAATAGACAAACATTTAACAATTATTATAAAATGTGTATTGATGATTTAAATATAAAATACACTAAATCAGAAATATTTGTTGAATTATCATATTATTTTACAGATAATATTTTTAATATGTTTAAGTTACTTGACAAAACTCATGCAACAGGAATAATATTAGAATTAAAAGAAAAAGGATATTTAACAGATATTGGAAATATTAACTTTATTTAAAATAATATAAAAAAATAATTAATAGAATATGAATAAAAATAATGTAATATTAAAAACTATTAAAAAGAAATATACAAGAAGTGAAGTTTTTGATGCAACATTAAAATATTTTAATGGAGATGAATTAGCAACTAACGTTTGGATAAATAAATATTGTTTGAAAGATTCAGATAATAATTTATTTGAACTTACCCCAGATGATATGCATAAAAGATTAGCAAAAGAAATATCAAGAATAGAACAAAAATACCCAAATCCAAAATCAGAAAAAGAAATTTTTGATTTAATAAAAAATTTCAAATATATTGTTCCTCAAGGAGGACCTATGTCGGGAATTGGTAATGAAAAACAAATAGTTAGTCTTTCCAATTGTTTTGTAATTGGAAAAGGAGATAATGATTCTTATGGTGCAATAATGAAAATAGATGAAGAACAAGTCCAATTAATGAAAAGAAGAGGTGGAGTAGGTCATGATTTAAGTCATATAAGACCAAATAAATCTGACGTTAAAAATTCAGCTTTAACATCAACAGGAATTATTCCATTTATGAAAAGATATTCAAATTCTACAAGAGAAGTTGGACAAGATGGAAGACGTGGAGCATTAATGCTTAGTTGCTTCTCTCCTGATACTTATGTTTTAGTTGATAGTGGATGGGAAAAAATATCTAATGTTATAAATAATTTAAAAACAGGGGAAAATATTAAAGCATGGACACATGAAGGATTTAAAGATATAATAGATTATCAAGAATTTGAAGATAGAGATATTTATGAAATAGAAGCTGAAAATGGAAAAATAATTAAAGTGACAGGAGATCATAAATTTATGGTTAAAAATTTAACCACAAATGAGGAATATTTAAAAGCAGTTATTAATATTGATGTTGAAAATGAAGAACTTATTTTTTATATGTAATTTTTTATACTTTTTGACTGTTATATATTTATATATAACAATAAAGAACTAAAAAAATGAAAGATGTAAAATTTAAAAAAATAAAAGAATCACTTTATATAGATACGTATATTATTAATCAAAAAAGTATAATTATAAATGATATCAAAATTGATTTAGAAACAAAGAATGCATATTCAACTTTAAGTCATTATCTTAAAATTAGTGGTACAACATTAAATGATTATTTAATTAATGAAATAAATGGAGATATATGTATTCATTGTGGAGAAAAAATAAATAAAAGTAATTTTTCCAGAAAGAAATTTAAAAATTATAAATTTTGTAATAAATGTAATTCTGAAAAAATAAGAAATTTATATAGAAATAAAAATTGTATTATTTGTAATAAAATTTGTCTTGATAAAGATATTATTTTTTCAACATGTGGATCAAGTAAATGTTTAAATAAACATAGAAAAAATATAAATGATAAAATATCATCTACACATTGGACAAAAAAAGAAAATTATCAAGAAATTGAGAAAAAAAGAATAAAAAAGAGAAAAGAAAATGATATATTATTTAATAGAATATATATTCCTTGGAATAAAGGGAAAACAGGAATATACTCAAAAGAAACAATAGAAAAAATTAGAAACGCTACTATTAAACAAATGAAAAAAGGTAGAATTAAAAAAACAAAACAAGAAAAAATATTTGAAGAATTTCTTATTAATAATAAAATAAATTACACATATTCTTATATTTATAAACGAAGACAATTTGATTTTTTACTTCATGATTATAAGTTAATAGTTGAATTACAAGGTGATTATTGGCATGCTAATCCAGATTATTGGGATATTTATGGTAATGATCCAACAAAAAAGAAATTGTATGAAACTCAAATTATGAAGAAAAAAGATGATATAATAAAAAAACAATTAATAAAAGATTCTAAATTTGATTTTGTTGAATTTTGGGAATATGATATACATAATAATTTTTCATATGTAATAGAAACTTTAATCACAAGTTTTAATATAAAAATAAATAAATTTAATAAATGAAAAAAACATATAGTAAACTAAAAAAAATAACTAAAAAAGGAAAATCTACAGTTTTAGATTTTACTGTAAAAGATACACATAAAATTTTAGCTAATAATTTTTATACCTCTAATTGTGATGTTAGACATCCTGATTCTCAAGAATTTATGAATGCAAAAATGATAGAAGGGGAATTAACAGGAGCAAATATATCATTAAAATTAACAGATGATTTTATGAAAGCTGTTATTGATGATAAATCATTTACTCAAATGTATCCTGTAAATTCAAAAAATCCGAAAATTCATTTTGAAACTAAAGCTAAACCTTTCTTTAATCAAATTGTACACAATGCATGGAAATGTGGAGAACCAGGGATATTGTTTTGGGATACTATTATTAGGGAATCTGTTTCAGATGCTTATGAAAATGAGGGATTTAGGACTGTCAGTACCAATCCTTGTGGGGAATTACCCTTACCACCAAATGATTCTTGTAGATTACTTTCACTTAATTTATATTCATATGTTGTTAATCCATTTACTAAAGATGTATATTTCGATTTTGACTTATTTAAAGAACATATTTATTATGCACAAAGAATAATGGATGATATTGTTGATTTAGAAATTGAGAAAATTGAAAAAATTCTTGAAAAAATTGATTCAGATCAAGAACCAGATCATATTAAAAATACTGAACGAAATTTATGGGAAAATATGATATTAATGGCAAAAAAAGGTAGAAGATTAGGAATTGGAATTACTGCTGAAGGAGATATGTTAGCTGCATTAGGTTATACTTATGGTACAGTAGAGGCAACTGAATTTTCAACAAATCTTCATAAAAATATGGCAATAAATATTTATAAATCTTCTTGTTTATTAGCACAGGATAGAGGGTCATTTGAAGTTTTTGATTATGAAAAAGAAAAAAATAATATTTTTCTCAATAGATTAGCTAATGAAGATTCTGAATTAAAAGAATTATTGAAATTAGGCAGAAGAAACATTGCGTTATTAACAATAGCCCCAACGGGATCTGTTAGCCTTATGACACAAACCACATCTGGTATTGAACCAGTGTTCCTAGTTGCATATAAACGAAGACGAAAAATTAACCCAAATGATAAAAATATTAAAGTACAATTTATTGATGAGTCTGGAGATTCTTGGGAAGAATATCCTGTATTTCATCATCATTTCAAAACTTGGATGAAAGTAAATAATTATGATTTAAATATAAATTATTCTAAAGAAGAATTAACTGAATTAGTGAAAAAATCACCATATTGGAAAGCTACTTCAAATGATGTTAATTGGGTTGAAAAAGTAAAAATGCAAGGGAAAATTCAACAATTTGTGGATCATTCGATAAGTTCTACAGTAAATTTACCAGAAAATATTAAAGAAGAAGTTGTTGGTCAAATTTACAAAACTGCTTGGGAAACTGGTTGTAAAGGGGTTACTGTTTATAGAGATGGTTGTAGATCAGGAGTTTTAATATCTGATGATAATAAATCTATCAATGAAATTATTAAAGAAAATAATGCACCAAAAAGACCAAAAAAATTAAAATGTAATATTTTAAGATTTCAAAATAATAAAGAAAAATGGATTGGATTTGTTGGATTACTTGAAGATAGTCCTTATGAAATTTTCACTGGATTATTAGAATCCTTTTTTATTCCAAGTTATGTTGATCAAGGGTGGATTATTAAAAATAAAGATAAAAAAGGAAAATCAAGATATGATTTTATTTATATTGATCGTGATAGTTATGAACAAGATATGCGAGGATTATCAAGAGCTTTTAATAAAGAATATTGGAATTATGGTAAATTAATTTCAGGAGTAATTAGACATGGTATGCCAATCCCAAATGTGATAAATTTAATTGATTCTTTAGATATGCCAGATACAATAGTATCTTGGAAAGGAGGAGTTAAAAGAATGTTGAAGAAATATATTAAAGGTGACGAAAGTCAAGAAATTTGTCCAATATGTGGAAATAAAACTACATTTTCTGAAGGATGTTTAATTTGTGCTGACACAGAAGAAAAACCTGGATGTGGTTGGTCAAAGTGTGGTTAAATTATGAATAAAAATTAAATGTCAAAAAAATGTCTAAAATAACATTTTAGACATTTTTTTATTTATATATAAAAGAAAAATATAAACATATGAACAAAACAACAACTAAAACATTTTCGATTGATTCAGAACTTTACAAAAAATTTGAAAAATTATGTGAATCAAGAAGTATTACCAAATCAAAAATCATACAAAAAGCAATTAAACAATTTCTTGTTGATAACATCCCAATGGAAAATACTTTTTATGTATTAAAACATGATCTTGAAATCTGTAATTATTTAACAATCACAGATAAAGAAGATGAATTTGTAGTATTAAGTAATGGAAGTAAAATTAATGTATTTGATTTTGATAAAATCTATGAAGAAGTAGATTCAGGAGTAATAAAGACTTTAGATATTATCAGAAATAATAAATCAACTTTAACAATAGATAATCTTGGATTAAAAGATTCTTTAGAAAAAGTAGATAAATATCATGAAAAAAGTAGATTTGATACAAATCATCAAATTATTACGAAATTTAAAGATGAAAATTTACAAGAGAGAGAACATAAGACTATATTTGAGAATCACAATTTAAATTTAGAAGATTTACAAGATGATGATGAAGAAATTGAAATTGAAAGTGTAGAAAAATTTCATAATACTAATTTTAGTGATCCAGAAAAAATAATTGATGCTTTAAATAAGATAGAAAATCCTATTGAAATAAGTAAAATAATTATGGAAAAACATATTAATGTTGTTGATAATATTGCATTAGAAAAAAATGTAGATAAATTTAAAGATATTCAAAAACAAATGCCTAAATAGATTTAGATTTAAATATTTTACAATGTGATTTATTTATTTTTATTTTATCAATAATTTCAAAATAATCATTATTAATAATTGGATATTTGCTTGGAGATATTAAAACAAAATACTCACAATTTGTAGATAAATTATACATCAAATTATTAAAATAAGATGATTCACATAAATGTAATGCATAAGAACAAATAATAGTTTGTGTTTTAATATTTAATCCATTTGTTGCAATTTCTTCAAAAGACACATTTATACATTTTTTATCAGTATTTTTGCTATAAACATCACATAAATATAGATCAATTCCAATTCCATCAGTAATAGATTTAGTATTAAGAAATGTAGTAATTTCTCCATTACCACAACCTAAATCAATAAATTTTGTAATATCTATTTTTTCTATAACCCAATCTAAGCATAAATGAATATTATCAAGATGTGGATTTATATAGGAATTTTTATTTTGTTTATAAAAATTTTGAACTCCCAGTTTAGAATATTCATCTCTAATTCCATATTCATTTATAGATTTAATATATTTCATAATTTAAGATATTTTGTCCATATAATTTTTATATGAATTTAAATAAAATTTTTCATTTTCAATATCAAAAATGAATGTTTTCTTATTTACTTCTTTCATATTAATATAATATGCTATTGATTTTCCATCTTTTTCTATTAATTCAACATCACCAACACTTTCAATAATGAATGATATTTTTTCTAATATATTTTCAACATCAGATTTTTTTTCATAGGAATTTATAATTTCAATAATATCTTCACTATTATCATTAAAATACTTAACAATTAATTCATTTAATGTGTTATTATTATATTTTTCAAATAATTTTATATATTTCATTTTCATATTATGGTTTCTTTTTATTTGCTATTATATATTCTTCTTTACTCAAAGTTAATACTTTATATCCAAATCCTTGTTCTCGTTTCCATTCATAACATAATGCTTCTGTTCCATAATATAACGCAATATTTGTGTTTTTTATTACATCTACTACTTTATGGGTTTTCATATCATTGTTATATTTTTCAAATAATTTTATATATTTCATTTTCATATTGTGACTTCTTTTTAAATATATATTAAAAACAAAACATTAAAAAAGAAGTATAAATAAATATGAATTTAAATAAAAATTATTATCAAATACTTGAAGTAACAAATCAATCAGTAATTTCAGATATAAAAAAGAATTATAAAAAATTAGCTTTAAAATATCACCCAGATAAAAATAATGGAGATAAAGTTAAAGAAGAAAAATTTAAAGAAATTTCTGAGGCATATTCTATTATAAGTGATCCAAAAAAGAAACAAGAATATGATATGAGATCTCCACATGGGAGAAATTATTCTCCTCAACATCAAAATCCATTTGGTGGAAATTTTGGTGGTGGTGGATCATCAATATTTGATGATATATTTGGTGATATATTTAATGGAAAACCATTTAACCCATTTCAACAACAAGAACAACAATTTCAAGAAAATTTAAATATTCAAATAAATCTTGTTATTTCATTAAGAGATGTCTATAAGGGAACCCCAATAAATATAAAATATAAAAGAAATATTCATTGTCCTGATTGTCTTGGTACTGGATTTGATAGAAATAGTCATTCAGATGAATGTTTTGCTTGTAATGGTACTGGAAAAGATCAATTTGGGCAACCTTGTAAATATTGTCATGGAAATGGCCGAATATATTCTGAAACTTGCCCTAAATGTAATGGGGAAAAAGTAATAAGTGTAGATGTTAATTTTAATTTAAGTGCAATTGAAGATATTAAAAATTCAACAACAAGAGTATTGAAAAATTATGGTCATCAATCAAAATATTTTAGAAACAAAAAAGGAAATTTATTATTAAATATTATTTATAAACAAGTAAAAGATTATAAAATAATTGATAATAAACTTTTTTATAATTTAAATTTACATTTTGATGATGCTATAAAAGGTGCTAAAATTTCATATAAAAATTTAGATGATAGTAAATTAGATATAAAAATTCCAAAGAAAACACAAGATGAAGATATTATTAAAATTAAAAATAAAGGATTAATATTTAATGGGAAAAGAAATGATTTATATTTTAAAATAAATATAATTATTGATTATGATAAATATCAAAAATCATTATAAAATTCTTTTAAATTTTTCTTCTCTTAATAATTGTGTTGATATTTCTTTCCATTCTACTTTATTATATGATTGCCCATTAATATAAAATTCACCTTCACCACTTGGTGTTCCCAATTTATTTAAATATTCAATTGCAGGGCCAGTTAATTTATGATATTTTCCATTAAATTTATGTTCAATTCTATCTTTAAATAATATCTTTTGAATTTTAGTTTTATCTGTTAACCAATTTAATACATTAATATCTTGAATATAAAATTCAATTAATTTTTTATTTTTTTCTTCTATATCAATTATTTTTAATATGTCTTTATATTCCATATTTATAATTTAATGTATTTGATTATATTCCCAATGAAATCTGTAACCCATTGACCTATAAATTGTCCTATATTTTGAGGAAATATTAATATAGAAAGAAAGAATAATAATAATATTATTTTTATTTTATTCTTTTTTAAAAATGTAATAAAATTTAAATATTTTATTTTTTTTCTTTTCGCATCTTTTTTTCTGATGTCATCCATAAAAATTATGTTTATATTATATATTCTGAATTAAGATTATAGTTTATTTCTTTTTAAAAGTTTTCACCATTTTTGGAAACCATTCTTTAGTTGATAAATATAAATCTATAAAAATATTATTTTTCTTATCATCTCTAAATATTCTTGAAATAGCTTTTGAATTAATGATAATAATTTCATCTTTATTATCTAATAATAAAACATCATATGATAAATGTCCATCATCCCATTTATTATAATTATTTATATCTAATGTGGAATTAAAAATAATATATGTATATTTCTTTTCACTGGTCCATTTAGATATTAAATTACTATCCCCACCAATTCTTTTAACTTGAATTGTTGTTCTTTCTTTTCTATAGTTCAATGCAATTACATCAATTCCACCAATATCCTGGTTAGGATTTGCTGGATTAGCATCAGAATAAGGTATTTTTGGATTAGAATTAATTAAGGTAATTACATCATCTTCAGATTTATTTGCAATGTTGGTAATATCTTGAATTATATTAAACCATTTAATAAAATTTTCTTCTGTGAAAATAATATCTTTCTTTTTTAATAAATTGCTTATTTTTCCATAATCTTCTTCATTTGTTGAATATGTACCAATTAATTTCCCAATTAATCCAATTATTTTTCGATTTCTTGGCATTTGATTAATAATTCTAATTAAATCTTGATCTCCATTTTTATCTAATTCATTTTTTAAATTAATTATAATTGAACTATCTCCTTTATATTTATATACCCAAGCAAATATTAAAAATCTAAATAAACTTGCATAATTTAATGGTGTTACTCTATTTTGTTTTAATAAATCTTGTTTATATGTTGATGGATTAATTGTTCTTATATTTAATTTACCATTATTTTTAATTGTTGTATATTCATTAATAAATGGGTATGTTAAAAGATAATTTTTATCATTATTAATATTTTCTTTTATGTAATTATTATATTTCTTT